>OBJF01000755.1_pt1 | contig 33434 bp, 10 predicted proteins | sample 1519091 | NCBI WGS metagenome assembly OBJF01 (sample SAMEA2452124, study PRJEB22498) | human gut metagenome | biome: human feces; feature: human gut; material: feces | place: Australia | collected 2012
GCACTAGGCTACGGCCGCTGCAGAGGTGGTATGGAATCCTTGTCATTTATGACGAGGAGGATGTCAACATCATTGATGTCACAGCCAAAAAGCAGGCTAAAGTCAATTGTTTGATTTTTGGAGTGGTTTTCATATTTCTTCCGAGGGACCTATCTACTGCATTAGTCTCGCCGGCTTCTGGAAATGCGTGGAAACACTGTGAGCCACAGAAGTTATAAAAAAACCGCTTTTTTATACCAACAGGGGTTACTAAGGGGAGATTACTGAATCAAAAAATAGCCTTTCTATTATCGTTTTCTTGCACGCTTCATCCCATGCCATGCTAGGTCCTTTCTTGCACTTCGCTTAAAAATCTTGACAGAAACTGTTTTCAACTTAACAGTGCATTCGTATAACTATTTTCAAATAGATAGCGCAAACTTGGCATAGTTCTTGCATAGATTATTTTGAAACCTAGCAGAATCATCCAACCAATAATTAACCTGACTAGTTTTCAAAGCCTCAATAAACCAACTTAAATGCGTCATAGCTGTGCAAGGATGCCCTAAATTGGTGCGACTGCTCGATGATGGCGCAAAGAAAGGAAAAGTGATGAAAGAACTTCTAATGATGAAGGGAGCCAAGACTTTAGTCGATGTTGCTACAAAAGTGCAAGCCGGGGAAACTGTCCTTTTGGTCACTGACTATGCTAAAACAGACATCGCTCAAGCCGTTGCTGCCGTTGCCTGTGACCGAGGTGCAGAAGTAATGATTATGAGTATGAAGCCTCGCAAACGGGCCGGAGAAGAACCGCCTGCAGTCGTGGCCGCCGCCATGAAAAATGCGGACGTCGTGATCGTGCCCGTCAGTTACTCTATTACCCATACACATGCAGTAAAAAATGCGGCGGCAGCCGGAGCTCGAATCATTGTCATGACAGATTTCACCCCTGAAGTTATGATGCACGGTGGGATAGAAGCTGACTTTGATCAAATCAAACCAACCTGCATTGCTGTCGCCAAAGCCCTGGAAACTGCCGAAGAAATTCATATCACCTCTCCGGGAGGAACTGATCTTCGTTTCAATACGAAAGGAAGACGCGGAAATGCGCTTTACTGCGTAGTTGAAAAAGGTCAGTTCTCTACCATCCCCACTATTGAAGCAAATACAACCCCTATAGAGGGGACTGCAGAAGGGATTATTGTATGCGATGCTTCAATTCCATATCTCGGTATCGGCCTTGTAGATGAACCCGTCATATGCAAAGTCGAAGGGGGCTTTATCACTGAAATCAAAGGCGGAAGGGCTGCAGAAATCCTTCGCAAAGATTTAGCCAGCCACGCCGACAAAAACAGCTACAACATTGCAGAACTCGGGATTGGTTTGAATCCGAAGTGTCGTATGTGCGGAATCATGCTTGAAGACGAAGGAGTCCTCGGGACCTGTCATATCGGCATCGGCACAAGCCTTACCCTCGGCGGCGTTACCAAGGCACCGTGTCACTACGATCTCATCATGTGGCATCCGACCATCGTCGCCGATGGAAAAGTAATTTTTGACAAAGACCATCCGACGCTCTGACCAAAATTATCCCCAAAACTTTATTTCCATTCCAAGGACAAAATCATGAAACGCAGAACCCTTCTTTCCTCCCTTTCTGTTCTTACCGCTCTAAGCCTCTTTGGCGCCGGTTCAGCCTATGCAGCAGATATTTATCCTTCTAAGCCGCTCTTGACAATCGTTCCTTTTAGCGCAGGAGGCGGCAATGACATCCTTCTTCGCGTCATGGGTAAATACGCGGAAAAACATCTCGGTCAAACTCTTACCATTGACAATAAACCAGGAGCCGGCGGCCAAATCGGCTGGACCCTTCTGAGTAAAGCCAAACCGGATGGTTACACAATCGGTGCAGCTTCTTTACCTTCAATGATCATGATCAAGGAACTGCGTAAGAATGTGCCTTTCTCTATGGATGATTTCACCTTCATAGCAGCTGTTCAATCTGACCCAATTGTCTGGGTTGTCAACGAGGACAGTCCTTACACAACAGCCGCTGATTTCATCAAAGCAGCTAAAACCAAAACTTTGAATGTCGCCGGAGACGGTCCGCAGTCTAATGTTCAGCTCCAGCATCTGATCGCTGAAAAAGATCTTGGTATTAAGACAAATTTCGTTCCCTTCAACGGCTCAGGTAAGGCACTTACAGCATTGATGGGTAAAAAAGTTGACCTCTGTGCTTCAACTCTCTCTGCCGCACAAAAGCAGCTCGGCAACGGACTTAAAATTCTCGTGGTATTCGCTGACCAGTCCGCAGCCTCCGCTCCCACTGCCAAAGAAGCTTTCGGAAAAGATATTGCACCTGCAGGCGCAGCCATCCGCGGCATTTGCGCGCCCAAAGGCTTAAGTCCCGAAGTATTAACTAAATTAGAAAACGGCATCAAAGGGATTTGCGAAGATCCAGATTTCATCGCTGAAACCAAGAAACTCAAAGAATTGTCTCTCAGACCTCCAAACTAGTCTCAGAAAACAAGAACCTCTTCTAACATTTTGTCGGGAGTCAATCATGGAACAAGAGAACATCCGAAAAGAAACGTTTCTAGCGACTCTTCTTTTGCTCGCAGGAACTCTGATCTTATGGAAAGGCTATTCATATGAACCGGACTCCCGACAGTTCCCGGTCTTCTTGGGCTGGCTTTTCGTGTCTTTCTCGATACTCAATGCAATCACCCTCTTTAAAAAATTCAAAGCAGAAAAGCTATCTCTTTCCTTTGAGTTTCACAGACCGGGTTTTCCTCTCTCCTTGACAATTCTGCTGTTAATTGGAACTTACGCAGTCGCAGTCCCGCTGCTCGGCTACTATCTCTCTACATTCCTATTCTTAATACTGGTGATGGCCGGATTTGGATGCATCCGTAAAAGGAGCCTATTGGTTTATCTAGGAGTAACGCTTCTATTCCTTACCGGCGTTTATTTCTTCTTTACGCTCTTGCTCGGCACACGATTGCCTGTCGGCGAGATATGGGCTTTTTAGGAGGGCAGCTATGGATCTTTCAGCACTTTTTCCTGCATTTTTCCAAGCATTGGAACCCGGAATGCTGGGGATGGTTCTCCTTGGAACAATTCTGGGCATTGTCGTGGGCTCTCTGCCAGGACTTACGAGCACTATGGGCGTTGCCCTTCTGGTACCTTTCACTTTCAGCATGAGCCCAGCGATGGGACTGGCCCTTCTCGGTGCCATTTATGCCTCTTCAAGTTACGCCGGCTCCATCAGTGCAATTCTGTTAAATATTCCCGGAACTCCCTCGAACTGCTGCACGCTACTTGACGGTTATCCGATGACTCAGAAAGGGCAGGCTTCTCGCGCCTTAGCGTTATCTACGATCGGTTCGGCAGTCGGCGGAATTCTCTCTGTCTTTGCCCTTTTATTTCTTGCTCCTCCTTTAGCGCGTTTGGCTTTGGAATTCGGCTCTCAGGAATATTTCATCATGGCGCTTTTCGGAGTCGCCATCATCGCTGCGCTTTCAGAAAAGAATATTGTTAAAGGAATGATCACCGGTATTTTTGGTCTCTTACTTTCGATTGTAGGAATGCATCCGATTACCGGGGAAGCGCGCTTTACCTTTGATCTGCCGGAACTTTTCAACGGTTTATCTCTAGTGACTGCATTAATTGGCCTCTATTCTCTTCCGGAAGTTGTCTCAATGTTAAGAGACGAAAAAGATGCCGTTAAAGTCGAAAGTTCGGTTTCCTGCTCTGGAATTATCCGCGCGATGAGAGAAATCCTGAAATACAAAATGCTGACTCTCAGAGCCTCAATCATTGGCATCATAATCGGCATCGTCCCGGGAGCCGGCCAGTCCATCGCTTCATTTATTGCCTACGATGACGCAAAGAAATCCGCCAAAGATCCGAGTCATTTCGGCACCGGCTGCCCTGAAGGCGTTTTGGCTTCAGAAGTTTCCAACAATGCCGTAGTTGGCGGTTCGCTCGTTCCTGCCTTTACGTTAGGCATCCCGGGCAACGCCGTATCTGCTGTATTGATCTCCGGGCTGATGATTCATGGACTCCAGCCCGGGCCAACGCTTTTCCAAGAGAATGCTGAGACTGTTTACAGCTTTATCTTCAGTTTACTCATCGCTAATGTCGCTTTCATTCCCATCGGAATCCTTTGTGCCAAATACTGCGTCAAATTGCTGGCAATGCCTAAACCCATCCTTGCCTCATTAGTGCTTGCATTAGCAGTGATCGGCTCGTACGCCGTCAACGGCTCAATTGTTGAAGTTTGGGTCATGATAGGTTTCGGAGCATTGGGATGTGCAATGAAGCACTTCAACCTTCCCAGAGAACCTTTGGTTTTAGGTTTGGTACTCGGCACAATGGCTGAAAGTGAATTAGCGCGTGCCCTGGCCTTGGTACAAGGAGATGTCGGTCAATTGCTTTTGGGAATATTCTCAAGCCCAATCTGCATGATTCTAATCGGTTTAATTCTTTATTCCATCATTCGCTCACAATACAAAAAAAGGAAAGCTTCAGCCAAGCCGTCTGACCAAAAAACGGAATTATCGGAAGAAGCCCGGATTACAGCGGCTTCCTGACCTCTTTCCTCTTCCTCTACACGAAGAGGAGGAGGTCAGCTCCGCGGAGACCGGACTTTTCGGTCTCATTTCATCAGTCTTCGGTTTCTTCTTCGGCCCCCTCTTCTCCCATGTTAACCTGCCACCGGTTGGTTACAAAAAGTAGAGCTTCTTTTATCAGACCATTCGAAGGACTTACGCTTTCAGCTCTGTACCCGTTAAAAAATAAACGCGAAGCAGGCATATGCGTGTCTTCTCCATAACGATATAACGCATAATGATGATGGCGCTGGTCAGCTTGCAAAGAATCCTTACTGAGATAAGAGATTTCGCGACCAAAGCGATCGAACACCGACAGCATTTGCGGTGCAGCCGCGAAAATCCCTACTCTGTTGGATCTTGAAGAAATAACGTTCCTATCCGGCTTATACCCATCCTGAGAGACAAATATCATTGTTGAATTACCGGAAACAGATTTTTCTAAGGATACCGGACCGCCAGCATTCAGGACAAAGATCTGATCTCCGGCATCGACATTTTTGACCACGACGGCAGCAGACGGATCTGCGGAGCGCTGGACAATCGTGACATCCGCTCCGGACGCTAGCCCATTGGCTCGAATTTCGCCGTTGGCTTCGAGATAAATATCCTGAGATGCTTGAAGGTCTTTAAGTAAAACACTGTCGGCTTTCATTTCAGCGTGGCCGTTAACAGTCAGTTCATATCCAACTGAAAGCGGACCGTTGTAATTTTCTATAGTCAGATTTCCGTTGATGATATTGCCTTTTTCTTCATTAATCTGAATTTCCTGCTTCTGACCGTTCAAGACCAAATTAATGTCCGAACCGGCAGATACAATCAATTCATCAACTCGATTTCCCAGCTCTTTATCCTTGGCTGATTTCTGAGCTAGTAACTCAACCGATCCGCCTGCAGAAACTTCCAGACGATCGGACGCAATGCCGTCGGCAGAAGCGTCTTGATGGACGTTTCTTTCCGCGTGAATCTCGAGGTTTTCCACCCCGTCAGAAGAGAATCCTTCAATTCCGGAGCCATGTTTCAAGGACACATCCTTCCCGGCCTCTACTTTCACAAGACCGTCCCCAGCCAAGACAGAATCACGGCCGAGCTCGAAGTTTTCCCCAGCCTTCAATTGAGCCTCTTCGGAAGCAAACAGCATGACGGTGTCTTTAACCGTAAAGTCTTTACCGGCAAAGACCTTCAGACGATTGATTTCTTCGTCTTCAGAAGAACTGAGAACACCAACGGCTGATTCCCCTTCAAGAACGACCGAGCCCCGTTTTGCTTCAATATTCAGGTCAGCTTGAGTCAGAACAACCGTGCCCTTTCCGATTGTGACATCTTGTCCGGCAGTGAAAGAAACATCCTTTTTGCCCACTCGATTGGAAGCATCCCGATCATTACCGGCAAAAATAAAGGAATCCGATCCGATATCTATAGATCCGGCTGCGTCTAAATACACGTCACCGTAAGAAATCAATTCCGATTCATCTTTGAGTACGACATTGCCTTCAGAAGATCTGATTTCTGTTTCATGGAGAGAAGTCGAAAGGAATTGCCCGTCAAGAACCACGTCTCCCGTCACATTCATGCTGACGTTGTCTCTCGCGCTGACTTGAGAGTTATCTCCCAGCTCGATAGAACCGCCTCCAACACCCGACTCATCTCCGGTTCGGATGTAAGCCGTTTGACCTTGGACGACGGAGTTTTCTCCCAACCTGATGTCGCCATGCTCTGAAACCAGTGACGTATGGTTCTTAGAGCCGTCCTCAAGCTTCGATTGAAGAACGGCGCCCTTATCCAAGAAAATGCCCTTGTTGCCGATAATGTCTAAACTCGTTCCAGACGTAACAAATGCGTTTTCTCCAAAACTTGTTTGGCCGCGTGAAGAGATTCGGACGTAGGAATCTTCCTGATCTTCTTGGGTCCGAATGTTTGCGCCGGCGCCGAAAGCAATATCTCCTTGAGCGTCAATAACAGCGCCGAGAACTGAAGTTTGGATGGAAGCACGTTCGCCGAAAGTTATATTTCCTTCCGTGTGATTTTCATCATCTCCCGCGCTCATAGACAGCATCGTCGTATGGAACGTTGCATCATTCCCGAATCTAACATCTCCTTTCACGTCAATAGACGTTTGCAGCAAAGATTCTATCGAACCGGTCTCGTATTTTCCGAATTTCGTTTGAACCGTTGCTCTGTCTCCTACAAGCAGCGAGCCTAGAGCATTGAGTTCAAATCCTTTTCCATGAACCGTAAAGTCTTCTTCGAACCTTATATTCTCTCCGGCACTGAACACCACAGAATTTTCTTGGCTGTCGAGTTTCGCATCCCGATCGATCACAATATCTTTTCCAGCTTCAAACAAAGTTTTGACAGCCTTAGAAGTCACCGTAAGGTTCTCACCCATGTAGATCGAACCTTCACTGCTTCTTACCGTGACTCCGTCTGTGGCACCGACGAGCGTCGCTTTATCACCGAATCGAACATCCTTTTGGGCAGAAACCAATAAATCGTCAGAAAGGATTTGAGCTTCATCACCGATAGTAAAGCTGTCTCCGGCGATGACACTGACTTTTCCATAGAGCGGGTTTTCTTGACTTAATCCGCTTTGCGTCCCGGCTTTCACCGTCGCTTTATTTCCGACATCAATTAAACCGCGTTCCGAGGTTAAAGAGCTGTCGGACGCAGAAACGATCGTTAAATCATTCTTGATATTCAGACCGTTCCCGCCAAAGATATCGACACTGCCGTTTTCAGCAATGACTTCGAATTCGTCTTCTGTAACGTTTAAAACTCCCTGAGCTCCGATCCGGATCGGAGCTTCGTCTCCGGCAGACGGATCTTTCAAGGAAGCATTCACGTTGAGCGATCCGCCAAGCATCGCGTCGGCGTCTGCCAAAACTTCAATTCCGCCGTTTGTTGCTGTCAGAGAAACATTATTTCCGAGGCTGAAGGCTTGTTTTCCTCCCGTAACAGACACACTGCAACCCTCGACAGATATTTTGTCTCCGAGCACCAAATTCTCGTATCCGCGAACTACTGCTTCGTCCCTTGCTTTGACGGAAGAACCGGATTTGAGGTCAATTGTCTGTCCTTTCAAGACGGCTTTCCCGGAAGAAGCCTCAACTGTAATGGGGGCTTCAGCTGCAAAAATCAATCCTCCGGCGCTGTCCAGTACGACTTCGTCGCCCTTAAAGGTATTGTTTTTATAAACAAACACTTTAAGTGCGTCAGAATCTGTAGAACCTGCTGTCAGACGCAGTGCTCCAGATTCCGAATATACAACTTTAGCTGCGGATAAATCGACCTTGCCTGCTGCGCCCACTTCCAGACTGCCGGCAGAATCAATGCTGGTCTTGTTATTGGAATCAACGTTTCCTTCCTCAGCCGAGAGGAGAACCGAGCCGGGTGTCGAAGTACTCAAAGAGGCATCCTTGATATTCAATCCGCCGACAGAAACCTTCAAGTCGCCTTTGGAAGCAACAAGCGTATAACCCGTGAGATTAAGTTCGCCTTTTCCTTTTAAGCTGATCGTATCGGCGGAAAGATTCTTTTCGTTCAGAGCAAGGTGCAAATTGTCTTCTTTCGACACCAAGATCAAATTAGAACCATCCTTGTTCTTTAAGGAGCCGCCGGTAACGGAAATACTATCTTTCGCCAGAACATCAATATCAGTTGAAGAATCGACATTGAGCCCCTTCAACGTAACAGAGCCGTTTTCTGCTGCGGCCTGCAAACCGCCTGTGTTGCCGTTCGCTTCTGAACTTACGTTGATGCTTCCTTCTTTACTCTCGACATCGAGTTTGCCAGCTGCATTCAAACTTTCAACAGTTAGACTGGCATCCTTTTGAGACGCAATGTCGATAACTGAGCCTGAACTTACTGTATTGCTTGTTATCTCAACCGCTCCTCCATTTGAGTTAATAAATAAGCCTTCCGATTCCCCAGTGCCGGCGGCGATTAGATCGGCTCCCATCACTTGTGTGCCGGCTGCAGAAGTAAGTCGGATAGAACTTTGAGAGTCAAGTTGTCCGGCATCGATCATGACGGAACCTTGAGAGGAATTCACTTCTACTCCGCTGCCTTCTCCCGTTCCCTTAGCCGATACGGAAACATTTGTCAGCTGCGCGTCTGTGACAGCAGAAAGTTTGACGGAACCGTTCGAATTGATCGAGCCGTCACTGACTTTGACTGCGCCTTCAGAAGAACTCAAAAAGACTCCGGCCTCTGCGTCGTTTCCTTCTGAAGAAACAGCAGTTCTGCTGATTGTCGTGTCCTTAGCTGATGAAACATTTATAGAGTTCTGAGACGTTAAGGAGCCGTCATTAATGGAGACAGATCCTTCGAAAGAAACTAACGAAAGGCCATCTGTTCCTGCAGTTAGACTGCTGTCCGTCAAAGAAATATCATTGCTTGTAGTAAGGCCGAGTTTTTTAGCTTCCAGCGTTAGCGCTTTTCCGAAAGTCGTTTCCGGTGCAGAAAGATCAAGAGTTCCGTTTAAAGCTGAAAGGGTGGAATGGTCTGCGACCGAAAGCGACGAGCCTGCCTTAAGAGTCAGATTACCATCAGAGGTCTTCGCTGTTCCGTTAAGGTGGATCGTGTTAGCTTCAGCCTCCACATCTCTTTTGGCCTGAATCTCTTCAATGGTTAGTGTCTTTTTGGCATTAAATTCGATCTCTCCGTTTTCTGAAACAAGTTTTTTAACTTTCAGAGAACCTTCCGTCGAGATCTCAACATTTGAAGTAACTGTCTCTTCGGTCACAGACACAGACATTTCAGAATCTCTATTAGCTTGAAGGTAAACATCCTGAGGTTTGCCTTTCAGAACAACATTAAAGTCATTGACTGACTCCAATATCAAAGCTGCATCTGCCCGACCTACGTCCCCTGCTGTCTCAAAAGCGAAATTAGTACCGCTGATGCGCCCGGCCTGTCCTGTCGCGTTCTTAACGGAATAGATATTGTCAGCCTTCAGTACAACATCTTTACCGCTGGCCACGGATTGGAGATTAAGCGTTCCGTCTTGATCAACAAATACGCCTCCGTTGCCGGAGAACACGGCCGATCCTGCGATCGCCGTTTTAAGAAGTTTGTCGGCAGATCCGATTGAACCAAGCCCTGCTCTCAGGATCAAGTCTTTAGCTTTAACCGCACCCTCTCCGGATAGAGTGACTCCATTTGTAGCAGTGAGGCGGATATCTCCGTTTTGAGAAGAAAGGGAACCGAGATTCAATGTGTTTTCAGAGTCAGACTGTAGATAAATGCTGTTTACTGCATCGGCATTTAATTTCGTGTCGCTGCTCTGATGGACTTCAAAGGCTTTCTTTAAGTTGATCGTCAGAGTGCCTGCTTCTTTGTTCCAAGTAACGTCATTAGCTTCTGCTCGAGCTAAAAGCTTGTAGAGGTTCAAGCCTTTTTCTGTCGAAGCATCCAAATCGCTGATGTTTGCCGTATGACCGTCAAGTTCCTGACCGATTCCGGCGCCAGACTTCAACGTAATATTTGCTGCTTTGATATTGGCAACGCCTGACTCAGGAACATAGCTCGGATCGGGATTCAAGATAGCTTCAGACACTGCAAAGAGCAATTCGTTCTGCGTCCAACCGTAATTGTCTTTCGATGCTTGAACAAGATTTAATGCCGAGCCTTGAATATTCGCTTCTTTGTTAATTGCGTCTTCTGCAGAGCCGCATCCCGCAAAGCGAGACTTCAGAGCCGCAAAATCCTTTTGCTCTTCTGTTGTCAGCGCTCTTACGCGACCCTTTTCAGCTTCCTGCTTATGGTTTAGATAAGCCTGATATCGATTAAAGTCGGAAGTAATACCATTTTTTATGTCTTGTTCGTCTTTAGCAAACCGAGCCCCTTCGTTAGAAGTTCCGTCAGACGTCAGAATGCCGGCTTCAATCCAGCTTTCAAGACGTTTCTGTGCAGAACGCTCATCGCGATCAGAGCGATCAATTGCGTCGTAAATATTTCCAGCGGAATCTATCGTTACGTCTCCCTTTGTACTGATTTGACCGACGGAAATATCGCCGACAGATTTCAAGGAAATATCGCCCGCTGCTGTTAGGTCAAGACGCTGCGAAAGATCGGACGCTTCTTTGTGATCCAAGCTTTGAATATTGATTCCGCCTTCTTGAGAAATAAGAGAAATCTTCTGTCCGGAAAGCGAATTCAGGTCCACTCCGCCTCTGAATTCAGCAGAAACCGTTTCTCCGGCATTCAGGGATCCGGAAACGGCTGCGCCCGAATTCAGATTCTTGGCGTCAAGATAGATTGATTTACCAGCCGTGGCGGTAAGATTCAACGGCTTATCGGAACTTCCGGCCGCTGCCCACTTAATCGCGGATCCTTCTGCGCCAATTGAACCTGATTTTGCTTCCAAGGTCAGATTAGATACTCCGGTTATTGCTACAGCTCCGCTTTGATTGAGGATGTTGTCGCCTGCAATCAAGCTAACAGAACCGCCCAGGGCGTTCACAGCGCCGCCGAGCAAGACGGACTTACCGCTTTCAATCGCAATCGTATTGGTTCCGCTTAAGAAAGAAGTACCTACCTGGTGGTCTGCTTTTACCGTGTAGGAATAAAGCGTCGACGTCGAAGTTGTCGTTACCTTCTGGGTGTGATGCGTACCCGAGAAGTGGACCCAAGTGTTATAAGTCGTCCAATGGGTAGTTGTTGACCTATCCGAGCTGCTTACCTGAGTGGTCCATGCTTCGAAATTCGCATTCTTATCTTTAGGACGACCGGCTACCCAAATGGTCGATCCATTCTCTAGGTCAGCGTTCGCTACTTCTTTTGTGTTTACGGATGTCCAATTCTCCGGTTCTCCATAATTGAATGCGTCCCAAACCGTAAAGTCTTGTGAGTGGTATCTTGTCGTGACGGTTGTAGTTCCCTTGCCGTCAGTCCATCCATATAACTGGTCGGCCAAGGGGTTGTATGAACTATCCTCGACTTTGGTGCCGGTCGTTTTTGTTCCGTCGGCATTGAGCCAGTAAGCCACAGAATTTCCTTTACGGATTTCCATCACCTTGGCGATTGCGTTTTCAGGCCTGTCTTTAAATCCATAGTTCGTATCCGTGATTTGGATCAAACCTTCAATATCGCCAGTGTCGACATTTCTAAGCAGAACGTCGCGGTTGCCGACGTTGATATTGATGTCTGCCGAACCGTTCGCCACGGACAATTGGCCGCCGCCTGTGCTTGCCACTCTTCCGGTAATGTAAATCTGTCCGCCTTGCGGAGAAATGTCATCGACGATCACCCTGTCATTGACCGGATCGTACCAGGCTGCGACTTGATACTTATAGGACTTGGAAGCTTCATCCCAAACAGGACCGCCTTCCTGAAGGGCATACTGCGGTGTTCTGCTGTTGACATCCGAGGGTGATCCGTGTGCCTGCCAATTTGCCTTAATAGAAGAAATCTTCTTGTCGACTTCTGTGTCCGACAAAGTCAAACCGTATTTCGCATAACCGCTTTGAACGTAGCCGTTTAAGTTAATCGCATCGGCTGCGAGGAAAATACTTCCTCCGGCAACCATGTCTCCGGCTTGACCATTGTCTGCATTACCAAGTTTGCCCGGACCGTACACATGGTCGGCATTTGAACTGACTGAGGATTGGGTGTCTAAGCTTCCGACTTCGTCTTTCCATAGCTCTTCAACAGAGCCTCCGACGTTAAACAATCCTCCTCTGTAAGACTGAGTAATAGAACCTTTTGCCGTGATTCCTAAAGAACCTCCGGCAGAAATCGAAGCTGTTTTATCGGCGTAAACATCGCCTCCGCTGCTTACAGAGATATTTCCTGCCCGGTTAATCAGTTTTCCGGAAATATCAATGCTGGTATCCGGATTGATTCTTTGCTCTTTACCGTCCGAGGTAACTAGAACCAATCCGTTGTAAGCAGAGTTAACCTTTATTGACGGAGCTTCTGAATTAGCTGACGTCGTTAACTGGCCACGGAATGAACTCAAGGCGCCAGTCTTATCGATAACAACCTGATCGTTCAGTTTAAACTCGCCGCCTTTATCCAAAATTTGGATATCGCTCAGCTTCAATGCCACTGTGGCTTGGTTATCAATATTGATCCCCTCAGCGGTTTTAGCGATTAAAGAACCTCCTCCGGTTACGCTATCCGTGAAGGCAGAAATATTTCCACCCGAGACTGTGACATTGGAAATTTGGACATAAGGGCGGCTTGTCTGATCAATAAGCGAGAAATTACCGTTCTCTCCCCGGATCAAAAGGCCCTTCTGCTCCATTGTCGTAAGAAGCAGTTCGTCTTCGGCCTTGTAAGCAGCAAGCAAGGAGGGATTCGTCGTGCCGTAATCCTGCATCGCTTTCTGAAGTTCCTCATGACGCTGCCAGTACATGTTCGTCAGGGATTCTGCCTTCACACCGCTGACGGATTCATCATCAACGCCAGTCTTTGTGATCGTTAAGGGATTTTGTGAATCCAGGGTCACGCCTGATTCGTTGGGCGAAGCAATTCCGCTGATCTGAATATCTGCTTTGGTATTCACACCGGCTTGAACGAGTCCGCCGACCTGGATCTTATTGTCGGTGGTCAGATTCTTGGATTTTGTTCCGGCCGCTGTTGAAGCAATCGAGACTTCGCCGGCATCCGACGCAGACGTCCAGAACCAATAACGTGCTGTCTCTTCCGTAGAAACATCGCCGCTTTGTGCGTAAAGCTCAGTATCACGCCAAGATTTGATTTCTCCGTTGAGATTGAGCTTATTGGTCAGGTTAAGACTGTCGGAAACTTCCGAATCCGTTCCGCCGATGGCTGAGTGGCTGTAAGCGTGCGCATAGCTCACTAAATCAAACTGAGAGTTCGAGCCATCAGCATCTCTGCCTGCTCTAATCGCCAACTTGCCTTTCGACAAGATGTTAGAACCGCTGCCGACATTTACTTCATTGGTGCGATTTTGGTTGACGGAAACCTTGGCCCCTGCCCCGGCTACCGCTGCGCCTTGAACATCTCCGACGCTCTGTGCTTCAACATCTTCGTCAGAAGAGGCGGCAATCGTCAGCGTGCCTTCGGCGCTATTAGCAGTTAAACGCACACCGTCGGCCAAGTTAATTCTATTTTGAGTATTTAGGGTTTCGAAGTTTTCTGCTGTCACACCGGCAACGGCACCGGCCGTTTGAGCACGAACCTTCAGACTAGTTCTTCCGACATTCTTCGCAGAAATGGTCAGATCATCTGCAGTCAATACCACATTTTTACCGATATCGACCTGTTGGGTACGGTTTTCCGTATTGCTTGCTTTAATGCCGGTACCGACAAAGGCTCCGTAAACACGGGAGTCAACGGCATAAGTTCCTTCAGCGGCATGAACGTCCCAATTATCAGAGGCTCCAACAAGAATACCGGAAGCGTTAATTGCCGAGCCATCCCCGATCGAGACTTTGTTAGTGCCTTGCATGTCGTTGATCAGCGAAGCACCGCTTCCTCCGGCCAAAGCGCCTTTGGTGTTATCGGCTTTCATGCCGATGTTGTGTTCGCCCGAGGTCACAAAGGATGCTGCATCTTGAACATTCCAACGGCCGCTGACAGTTAAAGTCGTATCAGAGCGATCTGTATGTTTTACTTGAGCCGCATTTGCGTCAAGATCGGTACCTTCGGCAAGAATAATTCCGCCTCCGGCACTGTCGGCAAGAACCATCGCCTTTTCTTTATTAGAAGCTGTTACAACCGCATTCTTAACTCCCACTGAAGACGAAGAAGAAACTTCGTTCTTCACCGATACCTTATGGTTCACTTCTGCGGAATTATTGCCCGAGGCAATCGTTCCTCCCGTACCTGCGGTTGTCTTAGACAAATAGACAGCACTGCCTTCTGTTACCGAAGTGAAGTTCTCCAAAGAAGAATCACCGGACAGTTCAATTTTGCTTTCGACCTGATTCGAATTCGTGAGCTCTGAGGTATTGACAGGAATCGAAGCAATGATGGCACCGCCGTAGGTTTGAGAGTCGGCCGTCATCTTTAAGGCTCCACTTTCATCTCCGAGACCGGCACCGGCTGCCACTGTCAAATTAGCATGACTAAATACATTTCCAGTCACTTCGGAAATGACTTTACCTCGGGTTTCGGCAATCGACTGAACCACACCAATCCCGAGGCCTCCGGCTCCGGCACCGTAACTCTTAACCGTAATATCCGGACGGTTATTTGTGGTCAGACTGACGTCGCCGCCGGCTGTATTTCCGTTAAAGATCGTTCGAGTTGAAATCTCACCATCGGTTCCGTCATAGACCTTTGCTAGCGCACCTACTCCGTTGATGGCGCCGCCGTAGCCTGCAGTCGATTCGGCAAAGAGTTTTTGCTGACGAACTGCAGAGGCATTAAACGAAGAATTAATCCTTGAATTCAGAACTTGGCTTTCTACACGGCTTTTATCACGAATTTCTGCGACCATTCCGCCGCCGGAGGCTGCCGCAACCGTAATTCCGAAGGACTTCAGATGGATTTCTGATTTATTTTCCGTCTTAATCTCAAATACGGGATTGGTCGTTTGAGGTTTATTCTCTTCCGCCTTATTGCCCTCATCTTTACTGCCGTCAGGCTTTGGCTCTTCGAGTTTAATTCCTCCGGAAACGTTGCCTTCCCAGATCGTCGAAGCGCCGCCCGTGATTTCGGCGTCCGCATAAGCTGCAGTTCCGCTGGCAAGAGCCAGCGAAGTTTGGATCGCCTCAAGGTTGGTCTTACCTTCGAGTGAATTGAGAACGTTAAAGTTATCCTTTGATGTGATCGTGTTGCCGCTGAGATTAACTTTATTGTTGTAATGACGGCGCAACGTAATGACAGAGGCCGCTAATACTCCTGCACCGGCACTTCCGCTGCCGAGCGTAACGTCAATGCTGCCTGCCTTTGAATCTTCCTTAACAGAGACATCACTGCTTCCAACCGTCAGGTAATTGCCCGACACCACAACGGAAGTTCCATTCCCACTTCCCGAGGACACGCTTGCGTCTGCCGCTGCGGCCGAACCGACGATTTTGTCTTTTTCTTCCTGAGTCAGCTCATCATTCCCTGTAATAAAGCCGAGAGATCCGGTGCCTGAAGATGCGTAATCGGACAGATATTTATTAACTGTGTCTTCTGCGCTGCCAAGATCTTGACGGTTTGAAGCGAAAGGATTGTCTCCCGAACCGATCACCAGCGAGAATACATTTGCACCGATCGTTCCGATACCGCCGGAAGCAAACGCAACCGTTCCGTTAACGTAATGATCCTGAAGAGAGGAAACCGTGAGTTTGTCAGCTATAACGATTGAATTACGAAGGTTAGCGGCCGAGGAGCCTTTAAAATAAGAAACGACGACCGAAGCACCCAAACTTCCGATAGCACCCGTAGCAGTAACATCTGTGACTTTCAGATGGTCTTCGTTTTCTGCATTGACGCTGAACTGACCGGCCTTAACTTCCGAATCGTTGACTTCAGCAGATGTCGCACCTTCAATCGTATTAACGTTCACGAGCCCAGCGGCTGCTCCATACATTGCTCCCGAAGCGGTCACGTTCAAAGAAGAAAATTCCGAGATGCGATTCGCACCCACTGAAGCTGACTGGCCCTCAGCTCTCAGGATCGAATGAGCTACAGAAGAAGAAACTGCATTATCAGCGTAGTTGATAACCACGCTGATCGGTACCGCAGCATATTGAGAGCCTGCAGCTGTAATGGCAGAAGTCGTAATCCTGCCCAAATAATTTGCGTTCTGCGCGAATGAACCTAGCACTTCCGTCTGATCCACTGCAGCAGAAACATCCGAGAGCTGCCGATTCACGTTAACGGAAGCACTAACCGCTGCATACTGAGCACCTGAGGCGGCAATTAGTAAGGAAGAAATACCTTCTTTAGCATCTGCATCAACAGAAACAGAGGTACCTGTTAATGAAGATTTATCTGTTGATGTTCCGGTAACTACTACACCGGTTGAATGATCAGTGGTGATGATATTCGTTACAACGCCAATCGCCGCCCCCAAAGCACCGCTCGCAGTCGCAATCACAGTATCCACGTTCGCAGCGTCAGAAGCTCCGACCATCAGAGCGCCGGAACCGGCATTCAAATTCGAGGACTGAACCTTCGTTTCTGTCTTTCCACCAAGATAATTGACGTTTCCCGTGGCTGTGACCGCGGCATCCTTGGCCCCTCCTCCGGTAATGTAGAAAGTCTTAAAAGTTTCTGTAGAAGAAGCGTCAACCATTAATCCGGAAACAGTCTTGTCCTGTCTTGAATTTCTCAGCGAGGCAGCAACAGAAACATCTTCGACAATCTTCGAGTTGATCGCATCTTTATCAACTCCTGCCTTAGTTGTCAGAACCAAAGAAGTTTCCTGAGCAGAACGAACGATGTCGGAATTCAGGATTTCGGTCTGTGTGATACCGCGTTTTTCTGAAACAGTAACGGTTGCACCTACAGCTGCATTTTGAGCGCCCTGGATTTGGCCGCCGTATGTTCCGATCGTATCGTCACTTTGCGCCTGAATGAGGGCTGCGCCTGCGTACTCTGCATTTAAGTTATTGGTCCGAGCTGCGGTGTTGTTCGTGACTAAATTAATAGCTGTTGAAGCCGCGACACCGGCTTTACTGCCGCCGGCTCCGCCTATTCCAATCGTATCTATGTCATTATTAGATTCGGCCAATACCGTCAGAGTATCGGAAGAAACAAGTCTCTGTTTATCCGAAGCACTCAGAGCTGCTGTCGTATCCGTGTTGACTCGGTTGACAGCAACACCGACTCCGATACCGACGCCTTGAGCACCCACTCCTGCAACAATGCCAAGGTTATCAATATTAGTGCTGCTTGAAGCATGAACAGATAAGGCATTTAACGCTTTGGCTGCTTGATCCTTGACCCCTTGGGTGGTTTGGTCTTTTGCGTATTGAACCGTCGAAAGGTTGTTGACAGAAGCATTAACGGATCGATTAATTTCGTTAGTTCCGGCTGCTCCCGACAGACCCACATTGCCTCCGGCAACACCGACACTCAGTACAAGCGTTGAAATATGATCATCGGCTTGAGCATCAGTTGTGAAGTCCGTCAGATTATTTGAACCATCCGGCTGAGCAATCACCACACTGTCAACAAGCGCTTGAGTTTGAGAGCTGCGGGAAGAGGCATAAGCCACTGCTCCTGAGAGACCGGCTTTGCCTTTCGCTGCAACGGAAACATTTCCGGCAAGCGTCCAAATGGCTGCGGTATCCGAAGAATGAAGATCGACCTCTTTGAGTCCCGTTAATCTTGAATTCTTTAATTGGACTAACGCATCGTTCTTAACGCGATTAACCGCAACTGCACCTCCAATACCTAAACCGGAAACCGACACTGCTCCGTCCGCAGCGGCCGCCCAAGCTGAGGCACGGTTAGCCGCGACGATATCTAATTTAGAGCTACTGAACTGTACGGAAGAAAGATTCAGACCGTCAACATCAGCAGAAGCTTTATTGTTGGTGTTAGCCACCACAACAGAAGCCCCGACAGCTCCAATCGCTCCGTCGCCGACATTAACACCGAAGTTGCCTCCGACATTGACCGTTGTTGCCTTACTGTCGGCATGGACATTTAAACGATTAACAGTCGAGGTCAAATCATTAACGACAACAGAAGCACCTTGATCGACGTTCGATACAACAACCGAACCTGCCGCGTTGAATTTGCCTTTGCCTCCGGCCACACCAACGGCTACGCCGAGAGAAAAGGCGTCATCTTTGGCATCTAAAACAACGGAAGAAGATGCGTTATCGGTATTGATGACGGTTCCGGAGGCGTTTACCGCAAATTGGTTGTGAATCTGATTCAAAACCACACCGGCGCCACCGGAGGAGCCTCCGGCACCAATCGCAGGAGAAACTGCGACGGTAATTTGTTTCATCTTGCCGGCCTGGTCATAAAGGTCACCAAGTTTTTGCGTATTTTCAGAAGCTTCTTTGCCGGTTTCTTCCGCATCCGGCGAAGTCCTTAATCCGACGTCTTTGAAATAAGACTCATTGCTGAGTTCACCGAGATTGTCGACATACCATTTGCGGTCAGCGAGATTCTCAAACTCATCGGCTTCCTGACCGCCGGAAGAACGAGCCGCTGCTTCAAGTCCGCCCTCTCCGACTACCGAAATATTGAGGCCGTTAAGCGTCGCTGAAACATTATTCGTCAGCTCGGAGCTTGCCGCGGCGCCGGAAAGCACAAAGGATGATTCTCCGGTCGTCACTGCAGAAGAAACAGCAGTCGTAACTTGAGTTATATCGGAAAGGGCTCGAACGGCGCTGGTTCCGGAAAGTTTCAGATTGCTGTCTGCAAATTCGGAAGAAACCGTGTTATCAATATCAGCAACGGCAAAGATCAAAGATCCGCCGAAAGACTTCGCTCCGGTATTGCCGCCTTTGCCGAAAGAGAACCCGATGCCGCCCGTGACTTGATTGTCTCCCACCCAGCTCGCTTGGTTGTAAGCCGTATTAAACGCAGCCCCGTCTAACTGAGACAAACCTTTAACGTTTGTAGAAACCGTATTCCCGATGAGATTGGCAGAAACCCCTGCATCGAAAGCTCCGCTGAATTTAGCTGCACCTAACGACAGGGCTGCGGCCAAGCCTTCGGCAACCGTCGTACCGTCAGATACTGCACGAATATTCAGTTTCTTAAGGTCGGTATTGAACCTTAAGCCCTGAGAATTCAACTTCGTCGCGTCGATATTAACTGCCGTCTTATAGTTTCCAGTGTTTCCGGCAACTGCGCCTGCGATACCGGCAGCATAATTTGCGGCATTTAGTTCAGAAATGTAGTTGATGCCTGCGGCGCCTGCCCAGGCGCCGACCCATTTATCCGTGACCGCATCGACCGAGACTTCCTCCGGCGCCTTTATTTGAAAATTGCCGACTTCGATGTTGACTTCGTTTTCCGTGTCAGTGTCGTTCCAAGCGGCACTTCCTGCAGCACCTAATTGGAACTGAGAAGTTCCGCCCTGGGCCACACCCGAAGTTGAACTGCTCGTGGTACTTGCAGTACTGCCGTTTTGCGCAAGGTTGGAATTATTGTTTCCGCTCATCGAGGAGCTGGTCGGATCGTTCTGAGACTGATTACGGTTAAATTTGTCTCTGATCGAATGTCCTAAACCATTGGCCTTCTGCGCTAAAAGCGGGCCGCCTTCTTCTAAATAGAAGCTCAGCCCTTCCTTAACGTAAGTGGCTTTGTCTCCGAGGCCGGAGAAGAATTGTGAAATTTTGCCCGGAGGATCATTGGATTCCGGGCTATGGCCGGATACGCCGACACCGCCTGCAACGCCGATCGCGTTCATGGCCAGGTCTTCGGAGGCCAGCAAATTGACCTTACCATCGGCGCCGGAAGCCTCTAAGAAACCTTGCGCGTCATAGAGCGAACGATCTTGCTCAGCAATAACGTCGTTGTCTTTAACTCTGAGCTCATTGCCTAACTTACCGGCATTCACAGCAATGCCGGCGCCGGCCGCTTTGTTTGCATTGTCGGATATGTCTACAACAACAGCGCCTGCAATCGTTTGTACGTCGTCATCGCGCTTAGCGCTGACTTCGACCGAAGAGCCTTTTACTTGGGACTCGTCATCGAGCCAAACCAAGTTAGTTCCGTTGGTTACGGCAACAGCCGCTAAACCTTCCAGACTTAAATCACCTTTATTGACGTCGGCAGCTGCGCCGATGGTTAATCCGTAAATACTGTCTTGGGCTGTAAGGAGTGCAACATTGTCCGCAGTCAGCTGAGCATTTTCTCGGACGATTAAGCGGCTGGAAGATGTCAGCTGGTTGTAAACCACCGTAGCACCGAGCGCGCTGGCTTTTTCCATATCCGGTATCGGAATACCGAATACCGTCGCAGCCTTTCCGCCCAAAACTAAACTTTCATTTAAAGTATTAGAACGAACAACGAGATTCCCCTTGTTTTTACTTTCTTGAGCGTCAGCGGATGGCATGCCATGGGCTGCAATCCCTGTATTTTTGCCGACAGTTAACAACGAAGCAGTCTTCTGGTTAATGACCATTGCCGTCCCGGTCGCACTCCAAGCGGAATTATCGGATGAGGCATCTCCTGCTGCGGCAGCGTAAGCATTCAAATAATTGGTCGGCTTGATGAACTCAAGCAGGCTCATGACCACGTTGCCCGTCTCTGCCCCCGCCGAACCGATAACCTTTACTTCCCCGAAGAAAGTTCCTAAAGCTGTTCCCAGCGTTCCGAAAGAGGTTCCGACTTTTTTAATCTTTTCGTTAAAAGAAAGATTAGCGTCGCTGACACTGTTGAAGTCTGCGTCGACCTTGTCAAATGCTTCTTCGACTTTTGCCCATTGATCCTTGAATTCATGAGCAAAAATGGCCTTGAGTCGATCACGAGCCTTAGCGAAATCTTCCTTCATCTTGGTGAGACGATTCCACTCAATCTCGGCTTCCGAATCTAAGACAAGTTGTCCGTTGTTCGCTTTAAGCACGGAATCATTGCCGATTTCGAGGATTGATCGAACGGCTTCTTTTTCGTCTCCGGAGAGCGCGACTAAAACTGCCAAAGAACCCTGAAGTTTCGTTTGGCTCGTTTCTCCTTCCGGCGCCGCGGAAGAAACTTTAGAAGTCACCAGATAATGATGATCTCGTAAGAGCACATCAGAGGAAAGGTTTAAGTTGCCTGCTGTTTGAAGACCGATGGAGCGGCCTTCAATCACCGGAGTATTAACGATGACAGAAGAAGTTTGGGATCCGAGGACAACGCCAACCGCGCCGCCAAGTTTAAATTTGGTCGAATCAAACTTGCTGTCTACGCCCTGACCTGCCTGCCCCATGAGTCCGGCAACAAAGTCCCTCGATACCGCACCGATGGTGTCATAGAGAAGTTTTGAGATGCCGGAAGCGCCGACAGCATTATCTGCCTTAATGGTTAGATCTTCTGTGACATTCTTAGCTGTAACCGAAGCTTCCAAAGCCTCGTTTGTGAATCCGGTGTTCAGAAGGACGTTCGAATGCGTATCCAATTCAGTGTAGTTGAAAGCTAAACCGCCGTAACTGCCATCCTGAACAACGACTGAAGATTCGGTTTTAACAGAACTGTTTTGATTCGAGGAAATTTCGACTTTTCCAGCATCTTTTACGATATCCAGTAAAGCCGAACTTTGAACGTTTATGTCAGACGTACCTTTGAGTTTGGCAACAAGGATCGAAGTTTGAACCGCTTTGCTTTCTTTTGTTGCGGCCGTTGCTGAGGCTTCAACCGTTAAGTCGTCCGCTGAAGTGATGCTCAAGTCTTTTCCGGCCTTTAAGGCTCCGGCGAGGTTAACCGTGCTCGAGCTGTCGGCAAGCGCGACGATCGCTGCAACTGAAGGAACTTTCTGAGTTAGTTCGGTATTGAATAGGTTAAAGAGACTCGTCGAAGTTCCCGCTTCAAGTTTGGTATCTGCAACAGAGTCAAGAGATAAGTTTTGATCGGCAGAAAGACTTGCCTCATTTCCGATGCTGATTAGAGAGGACGTTTTTAAGTCCGCGTAATAAACCGCTTCATTAAACGGTGTGGCCGTACCCAAAATCTCTAATGTCAAACCTGTCGAAAGGTCAGCCATTGTCGTAGAAGATTTAACCAAACGGTTCTCTGCGACGGAATTCACGTCAAGATCTTTAGCTGCGGTGATAACGCCGTCAATCCTGATCTCGGAAGATACATCCAAGAGCTTGTGTTTACCATCAGAAGCGAAATGGCCGATTTCTCGATCTTTTTTAGCCTTTTCTTCCGCAGAAAGCTGCTCGTAACCGGAAGGACGAAGCGTCTTCTCGATGTCATAGACGCCGTTTCCGGCCATAGAAGAAACGTTGACGTTTCCTCGAGATTTGACGAAAGCTCCCTTCGCAACTTTGACCTTTGCTTCGACTTTCTGTTTCGTAACGGATCCTGCAATAGAGCCGGTCGCGGAACTATCACTTCTTGCCAATAAAAGAATATCGCCTGAGCCGTCATCGGCTTCGCGGGTTACCATAGCGTCAGATACTGAACTTTGAGTAACGACGTTCTGACCTTCTTTAATATGAACGAGGTCTTTGAAATCCGTTTCCAAATTGGAAAGCTTTGCGCCGGACTCTAAATGGATCTGGGAAGCAGCAAGCGTGATTCGATTACCTGCATTGATGCTTCCGTTAACTGTAATAACGCCCGCAGGATTCAGAGGAACTTCGCCCTGCTGCATTTTCTGCAGCGTTGCGAGGGCTTCTTCTTCCTTTTGTCCTAAACCTAAAGGAAGTTTTTTATCTGATAACTCACTGTACTTTTTATAGGCATCGTCCGTGGTAATCACGGCCGTCAAACTTCCGGCATTGATCACACCGGTTTTACCGACGATCATTCCCTGCGGAGAAACAAAGTAAAGATTTCCTCCGACCTTACTTCCTTTTAACGCGTTAACTGTTCCGTTAACGGAAATCTTGTTGTCGACAAAATTCACTAAATGATTTGTGTTTGTCGGCAGGTGCATGTCCACAAGATGCTTCTCTCCTACCTGAAACTTCGTGAACTTATTCGCGGCAACCGATCCGTTTATGTGAGTTGTCGAAATATCGTGATGCAGATTGTTTTGCGAACTGGTAATCGTCGTTCCCGTCCAATTAGGATCCACAGTGATCGCATGATCCAACGCCTCTGCGACCGCTGTTAAAGGAAGCGTTAATAAAGAGGCTTCCATAACCAATAATTCAACGGGGACGATTAACGATGAGGCTTCTTTGCCATGGGCACGATGATTCTCGTCCGTGACAACGTGTATTCCTCGGCAAACATTCCAAATAACTTTATAGATCTTATTCATAGTGTTCTCACCAAACAGCGTTAATCACGAAATCGAATCGTGCTTTGCTCACGTGTTCTGAACCCACATTTCTCTTAAACGGAAAGGAGATAGTGGCAGAACTCATCAGCCAATCCACCGGTCTCCAAGAGGCTCCGATGCCGACAGAGCCCAAACTTTTATCTTTATAGGGAGAATCTCCGCTCAATCGCCCGGCATCGAGGAAGGCAAACACGTTGGAGCCCTTCCCGTCTAAGTGGTATTTCGCTTCTAAATTAATCCAGGCGCCGTTGTAAGCAGAGATCGTGTCATTCTCATAACCACGAACGCCTGAAGAAGTGCCCAAATAGAAAGAATCACCTGAAGCCATTTCCCCGCCTCCGAGATATCTTTGTGCGCCGGCATTTACGGTGTAGCCCCAATTTTTCCAAAGCCGGTGATCCCAAGTTAAATAACCTGTCAGACGGCGGTAACGGGAGGCGTTATCGAATATGTAGTCTTTCAGCCAGGATTCAATGTATTGACCGTTGGCGTAGAGCGTCATGCCTTCTTTCAGCCAAAGCTGCTCCAGGCCGGCTGTGAGGCTCTTCACCGAAGTATCGCTGACTGTCAGAACATTAAACATTTCAGTTTCGGAGGTTTGACGGGCTGCCTGCAGATAGCCTGTAAGTTTTGAGGCCGAAGTCACATACAAAGGATGGTCGAGCCTCAATGACAGATATTGAGAATGTCCTTTGACATCGAAGTCCTCGGACGGTCCGTCAACTACTTTTATGCGGCCGTATGAGTAACTTGCGGTCAAACGTGTTCCGAAACTATTGAGCGGAACAGAGTAAGAACCCATAAAGCTTCTTGAACCATGGGAAAACACACCGATCACCTGGAGCCGATCACGCCACCCCAACAGACTTCTTTCCGTGAAGCTGACGCCACCGCGGTAAAGGCCGGACGATTTAGAGCCGGAAGAATCCGAAAACAAAGTGAAGGTATAAGAATCGGGCTCTTGTACAAAGATCTCATAGTCCGTTGTTTCCGGTTCTTGCCCTGCTCTCATGTCCACTGAGAGCTGAATGTCATTGGTCAGGTTGAACTTGACCAAATCATCCAGCATTTCCCGGTAATTAGAGACTTTACCTTTTTCCAGATCAAAGGCCCTCAGGATATAACTGCCTCGAGTTTTAAACTCTTTTCCTTCTACTGCCGAACTTAAAGAGACTGCTCCGGTCTTACCTTCGACTAAGGTAATTGTTAAAACACCCTTAGAAATTCTCTGCGGCTGAAGGACAGCTTGGCATACCACGTAGCCTTTTTGGCGATAAAGGCGATTAACCACCTCAAGCATTGCTGTGAGCTCTTTACCTGTGACAACCGTACCCACAAATGGCTTTACGGCTTCAAGTGCTTCTTTATCCGTCAAAATCTGACTCGGTGTGAAATGAACCGAAGAAAGAAAGAAACGAATGCCCTCTCCGAATTTTTGAGACTCTGAGGCTGAAAGTGCTTTTTCTGCCGCTTCTTTTGCCTGTCTTCTAATTTCACGTTCTTGCTCTATAAGATCACTTCTTTGAGCTTCATTCAAGAGTCGGCGGACATCTCGCTGAGGCAGTGTAACATCACGCTCCAGAGAAGCAGAGAGAGCGGGGTTAACTATTTGTGCTTGGACACTAAAAGACAAAAAAGTCAGTACCCCTAAACAAACAAGTGTCGGCGGTTTATTCATTTCCTTGGGATTCTTTATGTTTATCGAAAGATTTTAACAGACGGGGTAGTCTTGAATTTTCAGAAATCGAAGAGAGTTTTTTATTTATATTCAACGAGAAAAATAGATTATCTCAAAATAAACAAAATTTCACCCAGCTCTTATTTTTGGGTTATTTCTAATAAAAATTTCGACTAACAAATTAAGAGTGTTTAACTTTCTTCACTTTTAACTTTCAAAATGATTTTCATTTGACAAGAGAGAATTCCCAGTAAGCGTTTTGCTTGGCTTTTCATGTTTTTCGTGAGAGTCGTCTGAAATTGCGATAATTTTTGTCCGAGCCACCCTCCTTCAGCAAAGCGGTTCAAATTATTACCAAAAAATGAATTCACGCAGCCTTAATGATTAAGGAAGATGCTAGACGTATACTCACGTTTGGAGGAACAAACAAATAGAACAAATACTTAGATTTTGAAAAAAAAATTGAGCCTTGATTTCTTATCAAGGCTCCGACCCACGAAGTCGACCGAGGGGACAGCTTCGAGTTTGAAGTGGTCTAAATGCTACAAATTAAATAAAACTTTTCTAACTGCCTTGAGAAATCAAGGCAGTTTGTTCTCCAACTGTTTCACGCTTTCAAAGACCATCTGCTTATAGAAACGGCGGACAAATTCTGTGTGGAAATCCATATTGTTAAAATACGAAAACGTGAAACGCTTCGGATCCTGGCCGACTTCTTTTTCTTTGGAGTCTTCATGGCCTATGAACATATGATCTGTCTTCGGAGAAACTTCTAGTTCAGGCTTATCTTTTAATTTGACCGCCATCTTCATCGTCATGTCGTATTCATAGACGATCTTTTCCGGATGATTGTCAGGATCCGCCTTTTTGGCTTCAATCGCAGCCTTTGTCTTCGGATCCATTGCGCGGGTCAAATCAATTACCACTTCGCCTTGTCTGTCTTCCTCGTCTTCCTTCACGATTTTGAAGAGACCTGTCTGTTCGAGATAGCGTTCGGAAGCGAGCCAGAGACCGTAGTGTTCGCGCCAGTCAGCTGGACGTTTATCAAACGGTTCCGTCACGATAGGACGACCTTCCCACAGATAATTTACAACCAGCGAAACCTTTAGCGGTTCCTCTACTTTCTTGAATTGATCGGCTTCTATCACGATTGTCGGCTGAACAAACCAGCTTTCTCTCGGATAGTCTTTATGGTCATATGCGCAGCCGCTCAGAGCCAAACCCAATGCGCAGACCGAAGCTGCTAATAATGTCGTTTTAGTATTCATGATGCTTATTCTGTTAGGTAAACGAGTCGGGATGGGAGGCACGGAATCTATTCCGCGCCGTTCCATCAGCTATGCGTTCAGCGTTTGCTTAGAACATGTACTTGATGCCGATCTGAGCGGTTTCGTTGTGGTATCCGGACTTACCGGCCTGTACGCCAACAGTTGCCCAGCCAAGCGTGTTGCGGCTTAAATGGCCTTCTAAGCCCATACGGAATTCCCCGAGGTTTCTCCCGCCGTCCATATAGACCTTGTCAGTGCCCATTTGAACGCCGGCCTTCTTGCTGTTATGAATCCAGTTGCCTTCAATGAATCCCAGGCCCTTATTCATATAGTTAGCATGTAGTCTTGCGCCGACTCGAAGCGTGACATTATCTGTACCCAACTGGCGATATTTCGTTCCGAAGGAGTCATTAGCAGAATTGGCCTTAACGCCGTCCCAAACCAATTGGGCTTCCGGCTGGAATGTCCAAATCAGCTTGTTGTAATCCTTCGTTCCGCTCTCTCCGATAGGAATGGTGTAACCGGTTTCAACCGACCAAACCCAGCCGTGTGATTTGAATTTGAACGGAGAAATTTCATCTGACCAAATCTTGTTGTCATAACGACCGAAGAGCAGCCAACTATCAACATAGAAACCGTCATCAGGGCTATTGCCTGTGTACAGAGTTCCGTAGACACCCAAGGAGTAACCATCAGAACGAGATTTCGCGCTATCCCAAGAGCGGCTGTCAGAGCGGTTGTATAGGCCACCGGCAAAGACACCGCCGATATACTTCCAATCTTCGTTAAATTCGTTTCTCAGTAAATCGCCGCCGATCTGAGTTACAGCAGTATTGGAATGAGTCTTACTCTGTCCACCTGCCATGCGGAAGTGCGAGTGAGAACCAACCTGACGGACCCAAGCTGCTGCAGGCTTTTCTTCTCCATCAAACGGGTCAATGTAGTAAGCCTGACCAAAGCGGTCGTGCAGTCTCATGTGCATCTTGGCCCAAGATTGAGACGCTCCCACGTAAGCACCAGCTTCCGGTCTGAGGACTAGATTTTCTTCTTCCTTCGGAGGTACTAAGGGTTCATAGTGATCTTTGTCATCCGAGTTATAGAGCACCCAAGTTCTTTGTTGCTCTTCATCGTTGTAACCAAGACTATAAATCCATTTATAGGCCTCATTGTCTTTGGCAACGACACCAAATGGCTGCATCTCAAGCCGAAGTTGATTTCCTTCAAGTCCCTTATCAGCAATAACGAAGATTGGAATACCTTCGCTCTTCAGAGTTTTTTCACCTCTAGCCTCTTTAAAGATACCGCTGACCGGAATCTTGCTATGGTCATCGCCGAAGGAGACGGTGGAAGTACCAGAAGCGGTATCAGAATGAATAACATCTACATAGGAATTATTCGCTCCTTGCACTAAACCTCTATAGTGGATGACGGATCCTGATTCGCCCACATAATCCTCTGCCACATTCACATGGTTTAAGTTTGATACTTTATCTTCGCCGCTAGAAAGGAAAACATCTCCAGCGTTTTGGATAGCCCTGATGAAGGCTGCGCTTCTCAAGTCTGCATCTCTTGTAATTGATGCTTCTGCACTATTAAAGTATAAGGAAGACCCAACCGATATCACGGCACGCCCATTTACAAGAGCATTTTGCTTACTTAACTCTCCAATTGAGCGAATTAACTCAAGATCGCCAGAGAAGGAAGGATTGTCCGATTCAATAACTGCATAGCCCCTGTCGATCGTAAGTTTGGAGCTTTCAGTCCCTTCGATATTGCCTTCAACTGATGCGTTACCCTTTACCGTTAAATGACCGGCTTTGCCCAGAGCATTAAACTTCACCAACCCTCGTTCACCAATGGTTAAGCCGCCAACCGTTTGGGAATGGCCTTGTAAGCCATAGGTTGTCAGAGAAGATTCCGAACCTCTCTCTAAAGTCAACTGACGCGTATAGAGCTGTTCCGAACCTAAGGCTCCATCACTGTTTTGAAGAAGAATAGCACCTGAACGTAAGAGGGTCGGGCCTGTAAAAGTGTTTACACTAATTTTTGCTGTGGTGCACCACCCTCCCCAGATATTTCAATGGCTAACGCTGGTTGCTTTGAATCACCAATGATAACTTTGTTGTCTTCAGGAATATCGATACCACCAACACCGGTTAAGTACGCTGATAGTGTGTACGCTTCAACATCATTGGACTCTGTTGAATTGACATCACTTCCTTTTAAAACAAGCCTATTTGCAATGTTAATCGATTCAAGCCAGTATTTCAGCCCGACACCGCCTTCAGTATCGTCAGCCGTCGATTTAGTATCTGTATTTGGATCGTAATCTCCGTCAAAATGCAAGTATTTATAAATTCCAAAAGTCGCTAGACCGACGTCCCTCCCTTCTTGTTTAATAATGAAATTGGGCACATGGATAACCATTTCTTCCCAATCCGTGGAAACATCACCGTTTTCAACTGGTGCTTTTGTGTATGGAGAATTCTGTCCATCTTTTCCATAACCGTTAATCCAGACTCCAACTTGTGTATTTCCAAATGCTTGAGTGTTTTGTTTAGTGATTACGTTTCTGAAGTTTTTTATCTCACCAAAATTAATATTGACCGCTTTTCCCGATTGTCCATCGTTGATCCCAAGATAAAGAACTCGGCCTGTTTTGTTTGAATACTCATCCCTAAAAAGCTCCATCCAAGGCCTGCCCTCTTTTCCTTTACTAAACACATATCCATCATCTAATGCTAGTAAGGAAAGTTCCCCTTTTTTATAAGTATGATTTACTGAACCGTCAGTAAATAACTCAACATTTGTGTTAAGGGAACTCCCGTCGCCATTTACAGAGCCAAGAAGATTTACGTATGCACCAACCCAAAAATTATGCATCCCAACAGTAGTGTCACTCTCGTTTGATCCTGAAGCGGGGCTCAAGTCGGAGTGAAAACCTTTTCGATTCAATAAAAAACTTCCAGCGACCTGTTGTCCCAAGGAAATCCCTTCTCCATTAGCATTGTTTTGATCAGTAATGCGTACCACTCCGGTATCATCGTCAGTTACTGTCGAACCCGCCTGCCCTGAGATATGGGGGTAATAAGACTTTGCAAGGCTAATAGCGGTTCCCGGGCTGATTTGATCATCATAATACTGTCCGAAATGAATGTACCTCACATACGCAGAATCACTTTCTACATGACCAGCTAAATAAGCAACTCCTCTTCTCCTATTAACTGGGAAAAGTTGACCTTCATTAAAGACGACCTGATCATCATTAAGCCAAGAGTAATCATGCTGGTTACCATTGAAATCAGTCGTATCCGTGTTATCTCTGAAATTTGAAGGAATATCACCGTTATAAAGATCAGCTGTTGCAGATCCATAAAATGAATGTCCCTCAGCAATTTTCACATTGTGCAAAGACACAAGATTTGGATTAAGTTCCCTCACAGCTTCTGGCGTACCTGCCTCACCCTTCATCTTATTCTGAAGTTCAAATCCACCATAAACGTTCCCATTAATCTGAACATCCTCAAGAATTGCTGCGTTATTAGCCCCTATTCCAACGGAGTACCCCCCCCATATACATTCGTCGACATCTGACCATTTTGGGTGAGACTATTTGAGCCTGAGTCCCAAGCCTTGTAAGGGTTCTGAAAACCTATTAGGCTGTTCTTGATAACTACAATGTTGTTATTAGAAATTGAACTTTGACCTTGAGTTTTTGGGTCTAAATTCATCCTATTTTGAAAGTAGCCACGACCTCCAACAATCCCCCAATGAGGCAGGGTCGTATCTTGAGCAACGAGCGTCACGTTTTCTACTCTAACATAGTTATAGTTCGTTTCCCAACCTTCAGCCCCCCAAATGCCAGCCCTCATTATCATTTCTGCCTCGCCTTCTGAGGGGTTATTCTTTAAAAAGGCATTTGTGGTTTTCAACGATGCTCCTTTCAAAGTAACTTGATTGTAATTAGTCTGGGAGCCCGTGTTTGCATGTGCACTTTCGCGTTGTGCGGACCTTCCTCCAAAGATAATTTGAGAGAAGAGGGTTGATCCTTCATTAAAGATAATATTGACTGAGTTTGAATTAGCTGCGCCTATGGGCTGACCGTCAGTTGCAGTTCCTTCCCCATACAGATCATTACGGGCGCCATGTAATTTAGTAGAAATAGATGCGTTTTTTTCTAGGGTTAAACTTAAAGAATAACCCGACGCTCCATTAGAAAAAAAAGTACGCGGATCATCAGGCTTTGCAGCTAAATAATACTTTACCCCAGCGTCCTCAACATAAGAGGGGTTCCCTTTTTGAAGTTGCCAACCATATGGGCCATCTTCATCAATTGTATTTACGGAAAGTGTTCTCAGACCAGCGGCAATATAAAATCGATAATAGTTTTCAATGCCTTTGTTGTTTGCGTTAGGGATGGGGAATTGATCGGTTACGTCAACATTAAGATTCTTAGTGGTTGAAGAATTATTTAGGTAGTACCAAGTTGCCTGAGAAGCGTTATCAGCAGCATCTATAAAATCGTAGACAAAACCTACATTGCTGCTTGCTTCGGCCTCTACACCCTTAGTCGGAGAGTCAACAGGGAGGGGGTAGATTAAACCTGAAAACGTTAAATCAGGTTTTGTTGTTTCTGGTTCAACTGCAATGGCAAAAGTTGCTAATACACTAGTTAAAGAGATGACAACTCCAAGGGCGGTAACCTTAGAAACTGAATGGAGAAAAGGTCTTAAATTGTGTGGAGTCCAAAAGCCAGAAATTTGACTCATAGCCAATGCAACCAGCTGCTTATTGAACTTTTTCCCTTCAATGCTGACGTGGGTAGATTTCTCGAAGACGCCCTTTTTGTCTTCTTTGGACGGAGTGACCCTATGAATACAGTTATGGATATACGACATGATTTCCTCGGGGTTTTTAATATTTATTACATACATTATAGGAATAAAGATGTAAGTTTTTGTATGTAATTTAGCCAATAAATAAAGGTAAAAACCCTTAGTTATAAGCTGATTTTACCAATCTTCCCAAGATTTTGTTACTCCTTTTCCTTAAGAGTTAAAAATTTTCAAATGAAGATTTTGGATTAGATGTAAGAAGAACAAATATTAGATTTATATCCTTGGCTGAACGTGGTCAAAATGAAATTAGGTAACCAATATTGAGTGTTATTAACCCTCCATAAAGTCAATATTTAGGAGGGAACTGAGTGGATGACTTTTAAAAGGAACAATCTGTCGGAAAACAAGTTTATCTTTTTCATTACTTAGGCGGAAAAACTACCACCAACATCATCTTGAAATCTTCTTCACCATAAACGGCATGCGGATGATTAGCCGGCATGACAATGCTTTCACCTTTCCCTAAGAAGTAAGGCTTTCCGTCAATCATGATCTTGCCTTTACCATCCAAGCAGGTAACAAAAGCATCGCCGGTGCTTTCGTGTTCACTAATGCCCTCACCTTTTGCGAAAGCAAATAACGTGATGCCAACACCTTTGTTTTGAACCAAAGTCTTGCTTACCACTTGTCCGGCTGCATATTGAACTTGGTCTGCTAATTTCAGAACTTCAGCAGAAGCGATATTTTTTAAATAAGCCATTTTTAACTCCTTGTGTGTTAAAACGTTTTAAGAAGTCTATGGCTCGTTGAGAACAAGTCAATTTAATAGCGTCTTCTTTTGGGCAGTTGTCTTAACCGCAACTGCCTTTCAATCCCAATTATTTTTTTAAGGCGTTACAGTCGATACTCCGAAACCTTTCCTTCACAAGGATATCCGTCAGTTACCCAAAGTTTTCCGGCCGTCACGTCCATCACCATGGCATAAACAGAACAATAACGTTCTCCGCTGATTCGAGGATCCTCGTGATAACAAATAGACTCCGGATAGTTGTCGTGATTACTTAGAAGTTTGAAAATCTCCTTCTCTCCGATCCTTCCGCCGTGTTTCTTTAACCATTTTTCCATGGTGTTGTAGCGTGTAAACGTCGAAGGAATAAAACTTTTGGCTTTATCCTGAGATGCGATGAGAGGAGAAAGATAATGATTCGTATGAATTAAAGGTTGCCCCTGACTCATGATGACATCAAATTGATCAGGAGAGAATTCAATTACCATCTCAAATCCACTGCGAGTCGCGATATTAAAAGCACCAGAACCGGCTCTCGGAAGCATAGAAACCGCTTTAATTGCTTCTGTTGCCAGACTGGAATCCAGAACTTTCCTCATCATTAGGTGAAGCGGAACGCCGATTTTCCCTTTTCCGACCGAAGTTGCATTAAGGCAAATAGAAATACCTTCCGAATTCAGTCCCTTTCCTCCGACCATGCCTGCCTCACAAATCATGAGAATGCTAGGCTCACCTTCTTGATGGACCTTAAGAACCACAGAATTTTGTCTGGCACTTGCCATCCAATCCCAAGTTTGTCCCATAAAGACATGACCGTTCTTGCCTCGTCCTTCCGGAATAATAATGCAGGAACAAGCATCTGCCTTGGCAAAAAGCACCTCGCTTCTGCAATTCAAAGTCAGGATGTCTTCAAAGCTTCTTCCCGCGCCCTCTGCAATGCCTTTCATTTCCTCAACATATGAAGGGCAATACTTCTCAATCACAGGAAGAAACTTCATGGCGAGTTTCTGTGCCTGCGGCCAATCAATATTCGCGGATTTTTCGAACGCGGAGGAATAAAAGTCAATATTTCTCTTAATCGCTCCCGAAGCCGATGATCCGTAGCGTTTTCCTCGTTCAAAGGCTGTCCCCTTAATTTCTATCAGTTGATAATAAGGCTTTGCATTTAACTGAAGTTTTCTTTCTTTAGGAACGACCAAATCAGAAACGGTTTTAGCCCGAACCTCTTGGCTGACAAGTAAACCGGAGGAGATTCCTAGAATTAACTGGCGTCTAAGCATCACTTCACCCTAAAATTTTCTTTGTTCGAATACGAAACATTATGTTCTGAAAACATTCTCCATTCGTTTTAGAAGATACGATTTCTTATCGTGTCAAACGACAAGTTTAAGTACCCCACAAATGAACTGACCCCATAAGGTGCAACACTTATTTAAATGAATTGGGGTTGGACTCGA
>OBJF01000841.1_pt1 | contig 31327 bp, 29 predicted proteins | sample 1519091 | NCBI WGS metagenome assembly OBJF01 (sample SAMEA2452124, study PRJEB22498) | human gut metagenome | biome: human feces; feature: human gut; material: feces | place: Australia | collected 2012
ACGGCTAAAATTCGGATAAACGTTTTAGAAAAAATTGCTGAATTAAATCGTTCGTATTTTTTCAACACATTTTTCAGGACGTTTGCATAGAAACTATTCTAGGAGTTACTTTATGAAAAACAAACTTTTATTGACTACGGCTTTAGTCGGCGTCGCATTCGCAATGCCGACAATGGCTGCCGAAGAATGGGACGGGAAAACAAGTTATCTCATACCCCAAGGAGAAACCCTTGTTTTAAAAGAAAATTCTTTGGTTGAAAATATTACAAACAACGCCGATGGTATCGGCGGAGCCCTTTCTACAAGCAAGCCGAAAAATGGAGTTGAAAATCCTGGTACGCTTATCGTCAAATCAGGAACAGTATTTAAAAACAATACGGCAAAATATGATGGCGGCGCAATTGCCAACTTTGGCGTTTTAGACATTGACGGCGCTACATTTGAAGCGAACAAATCCCAAACCGAAACAACAGACAGCCAACCTGTCGGCGGCGGAGCCATCTCATTAGGCATTGATTCTAAAACGACAATCAAGAACACAAAGTTTGTCAATAATGAAACCGGTTTCAACGGCGGCGCCATCGGGACCAGACGTACTATCAACAACGGGGATATTACCAATGGTTCGCATGAAAATCACAGTCTGATTATATCTGATTCCGCCTTTATCGGAAACAAAGCGACCGGAACGACCACAGACCGAGCCGACAATGAACTTCAGGGCGGCAACGGCGGCGCAATCGCCAACTCCTTTAACAACACCCAAATCAGCAATACCGTTTTTGAAAAGAACGAAGCAATCAACGGCGGGGCGGTTTACAACCAATCCCTTTACAATACGAATAATCAGGCGCAGGAAACCGACAAAGGCGGAGACATCAAATTTGCCGATGTTACGTTTGACGGCAATAAAGCTTCAACCAACGGCGGAGCCATCTTTAACGATGCTAACACCAATGCAGAACTGTCCGGAACGGTGGTATTTTCCGGAAACGAAGCAGGAAATGCCGGCGGCGCTATTTTTGTAGCTGATGCCAGCAGTTCCATGGAAATTGCTTCCGGAGCCGTCTTCAAAAGCAATTCCGCAAAGCTCGGCGGGGCGATTTATAACAAAGGAAACCTCGGCACTCTGGATGGCGTTACCTTTGAAGACAACACTGCCGAAACAAACGGCGGCGCGATTTTGAACTCCAACGGCGGCACAATTGCCTCTATTACAAACAGCATCTTCAAAAACAACACTTCCACGAACGGCGGCGGTGCTGCGATTTATAACAAGGGCGGTGAGATTGCCGAAATCAGCAATACTGTTTTTGAAGGCAATATTGCGGAAAAAGGAAACGGCGGCGCCATTTTTAACGGCGGCACGACAGCAGCCAACATCACACTTGACAATGTCCGTTTTATCGGCAACCAGGCGGCAAACGGCAGCGGCGGAGCTATCTCCACCAGCGGTGTCGTTAATATTGCCAACGCCACGTTTGAGAACAATTCCGCATCAACAGGCGGCGGCGCAATTAACGTTGACGGAACGGTTAAATTGAGCGGCGAAAACACCTTCTCCGGCAATAAAGTCGGCGATAAACTGAACGATATTAACCTGAATCAAAACAACGGTCAGGCCAAGGTAGACGTCAGCGGCACGCTGACGCTTGACGGAGGCATTTCCGGCGAAGGCACAACTTCTTTTGCGGATAATACGAAGCTCAACATTACTGAAAACACAACGTTTGGCGAAGATGTCGCAATCACTATCGGTGAAAACACCGAACTGGGCCTGATTGTCGACAGCGGTGAAGAATCCGCAGAGTTTGACACGAGCAAGCTGCTGGGCGAAGATGGAAATACATTCACTTTAGCCGACAACGCTTTATATAATGCGATTGTTGGCGATGACGGAAAAGTTACCATGGAACAGAAATCCGCCGACGAAGCGGCTGCCTCTCTGGGGCTTTCCGGTTCACAGGCAGAAGCCGTTTTGGGCGCAATTTCCGGCGGTTCTTCTGACAACGCCAACTTTAACAGTTTCAGAGAAGCGTTGAACCAGCATCTGCAATCTGCCGACAAGGCGCAGGTTTCCAACGGTACCGGCGCAGCGGATTTGCTGACCGCAGACGCCAATCCGGTTATCAGATCGGTTGAAACCGGTATTCATAATATGGTATTCTCGGCTGTTTCTGATGAACTGAACGGAACTTCCGCAGCCATGGCCGAAGGAAAATCTTCCGGCGATGCCTTTAAGCAGGTTAAAGCCTGGGTAAGAGCATTGTTCAGCCACTCCGACCACGAATCGACGTCAAAAGCCAGCGGTTTTGACACGAACAGCGACGGCGTCGCCATGGGTATCGACAAGCAGCTTGACAACAGGACGAAAGTCGGCCTTGGCTATGCTTACAGCAGCACGGATATTTCCTCGGGTATTCGCGATACGGACGTTGATACGCATACCGCGTTTGTTTACGGGCAGTATAAGCCGGCAAACTGGTACATCAACACCGTTGTTGCTTATAACTGGTCTGATTACAGCGAAAAGAAAGCTGCGCTCGGATTTAACGCAAACGCTGATTATGACGTCGAATCCTGGGCTGTCCAGTCTTTGTACGGATATGAAATGCAACTGAACGGCTATGACGTTACGCCGGAAGCCGGACTGCGCTACGCCCATATCTCGCAAGACGGATATACCGACGCTCTCGGAACGTCCGTTGCCGCCAATGACAGCGACATTCTGACCGCAATCGTCGGGGCGAAAGTTGCCAAGGATTATGCTTTGGACAACGATACCATTATCCGTCCGGAATTGAGAGCCGCCGTTACTTACGATTTGGTTGACGACGCCAACAATTCCAACGTGGTTTTGGCTAACGGCGTTGCCTATCGCGTCAACGGCGAAAAGCTGAACCGTTTGGGATTTGAACTCGGCGCAAAAGTTGCTACCGATGTTTCTGACAACTGGGAAATCTCCCTCGCTTACGAAGGCGGTTTCCGTGAGGATTATCAGAACCATACGGGTATGCTGAACGCCAAATACAAGTTCTAAACTTCCCACTCCTCATCTAAGGGAAAAGGCAGAGAGTACAGCGGACTCTCTGCCTTTTTTGTACATCATTCGGGAGAAGCGATGCTACCGGGGTAAATCGGATATCCTGGGGCAGATGGTTCTCCTGAGGCGGATTGGGTATTATTGGGGTGACTGGCGCTGTTTATGAGGATTGGCACTGTTGGAGCGGCCTGGCGTTAGCACTGTTGGGGCGGATTGCTGCTGTGTATGAGGACTGATATCGGCGGGGCAAAATTCCGTGGCATTTCGCCCCGCATCCGCTGCAAAAACAAACATATACAATAAAAATGCGCAACACTTGACAAAACTGTTGACATAATTTTATTTCCGGGTGTAGGCTAAAGATGATAAAATAAGCATATGTTTCACTAAAATTTTATAAATATGGATAAATTAGGTTTTATTCCCAATCCTGAGCAGTATGCTCCGGCGGGAGACGAAGTGATTTTTGACAATTCGATTGACGCACTGGAATTTTTTCAGGACTTTTACGGCGGCAACGGCGTCGTGCTTCTGGCAAGCATATCACTCAACAACCTGGCTTGCTCCAATATGCCGGTATGGGTGTATTTTGACCTGGACGCCCAGGACATCCGCTCATTAGCACCGGTGTTTAAGCTGGACAATCCGGAAGTTTTTCATGAATGCGAATTTACCAAACTTCTGCCGCTGACTAACGAAATCTTTCTGTTTTGGCGGGAGACGCTGTATTCTACGGTGTTTACCTCTGCCGGAGAAGTTGCGATAAAGAAAGTCCGGGCGGTTTTGTCTGAAGCAGATATGCTCAATATCCTCAGGCTTGAAGGGGCTTTTGAGGCGGAAGACGTTTATCCGGTGGAGCTTTATTCGCTGCAACAAGAGAAATTCGCCTGTATCTGCTGGTCGATTGAACAAAAGGAAAAGGACACTGATGACGTTGTCTGGCATCCGGTTTGCAAAGACGACGAAAAGCTGCTGGACGCTTTTGACGGAGACACTCTCACCGAATATCCGGTAGAACTCGGCGAAACGGCGACTATCGGCGGCGAGCTGTTTAAGCTCTGTTATAATGCGGCTGAAGGAAAACACTTTGAAAAAGTTTCGGCGCAGCAAAATGCCCTGAAAACCGCAGCCGGCGAGAAATTCCGCATTATTCCCGGACAACACCGGCAGCCCGGATGCCAAAAGACGGCAATGAGCGGATTTTCACAAAAAAGCGGCGGTTCCGTAAACGGCAACAATGTACAAAAGGAAACCAGCGCTGCCTCCGGAAACGGATTTGCAACCGTAAAAATGCAGACCGATACGGCGAACGGGAAACCGAAAATCATTCAGTTCAAACCCAAACGCTGAAAGCTGCGAGGTTATAGACTGACGAAACTCGGAGCTGTTGGAGAGATACATTTGAACTGTCGGGGACATAAAACGGAGATTTTATGAGAAAGGGCGGAACTACCGCCCTTTTTTGTGCCTTTCGTTTAGAATACAACCGCAACATAAAAAAATTCTTGCAGGCAGACCTTATATTCTTGTGCACTGCTTTATTCTTGTGTACTGCTATCTTCTTGTGCACTATCCTCTTGCACACTATCTTCTTGCGCACAGGCCTTATTTCGATGTCGATCCCAAACCGCCGTTGCGTCTTGCCGTAGCGTTATCGTCAAATGTGATGCCGAAAGGCAGAAAAATCCCCTGACAGACCGAGGCGCCGGCTTTCAGCTCCAGAACCTTACCGCCATTGCAATCGTTGGTCATCTTTACAAAAATATGCCCTTCATTGTCCGAGTAATAATAATCGCCATCAATTATCCCAATCGTATTGTCCATTTGCAGGCGGTATTTAAAACCCAACCCGGATTTGGGCATAACGCCCAAAAACCAGCCGTCTTCCATTCTGACGCGTATTCCCGTCGGCAATAGAAAATTCTCCTTCGGTTTCAGGGAGATATCTACCGGCGTGTAAAAATCGTATCCGGCAGAACCGGACGTTGCCCGGGAGGGAAGCCGGATACTGTCATATATGCGCCGGATTTCAGCGTCATCTGTCAGAAAAGTGTTTTTCCATGCCGTTTCAAACTGATTGAAACTGACTTTGGCAAATTCGGCTATACGGGGCATATTTTTCTCCTTAGTACAGTTTATCAAAACAAAGCCGGAACGGAAACTGCACCGGCAAACTTCCTGTGGCGGCGGAATTGCAGCGATTGTTGCGCCCTGATGCCGGAAAACCGGCAGCTATGGCGTTTCCGCACGTCTAAATTTGCGGCAATTATGGCGGCCTGCCGACGACTTGACAAGAAAAATGCTTGCTTTTTCCTCATTTATTCTTTATGATGCGTTTAAAAATCAATTATTGTTTCACTTAAATACATTTTTATGAATAATTTTGTAAAAAGAATTTGGTTTGGGGCCTTGTTGCGCCCGCAGTGTTGGATTTGTGCCGCCGTTAATCATCAGATTGTCGGCGGAGCCATAGCCGTTTTGCTGTTTCTGCTTACCGGCTGGTTTGCAACGGCAGGATTTGTGGCGTTGTTCGTTTTTCTGTTTATGGTACATCTTATCATCTTTCCGGAAAAGACCTATACTCTGCAGATGGAGGACAAAACGCTCTTTATTGCAATTTATGCTTCCGACTTTGCCAGACGGCACAGGAAAGACAGCAAACGCAAACGCTTCATCATCAGAACTATCGCATGCCACGCCGACGGTTTTTGCGAAACGGTATGGCCGGACAGCGAAGTGTTCGGATATGACGACAGCCTGTGCCGCTACGGCATTTTTCTGGCTAAGCCTTATCCCGCTACATGGGCCGTTGTCTGCAACGGATTTGAAGACGGGCGTTTTCTGGGACGGAAACTCTGCAATTATGTTTTTGCCGAACGGATAGCGGCCGGAAAAAACCTTCTGATTTTTTTCCACGGCACAGTTATGTTCCCTGTTGAAACCGTTACTTTCAGCGTTGACCCGGATTTGTCCTGCAAACCCGGAAGCGTTGTTTTTCAGGAAATTTCGCCGTCAGGCCTGCCCGAGCTTTCTGCTGACAAGGCGGATAAAACAAGCGGAAGGTTTCTGCTTTGTCAGAATGAAGCAGGCTCAACGCTTTTCAAGTGTTGCCTTGCTCAAAACGGTATGCCGGCAGCCTATCACGTATCGGCTGAAGACATTTGCCTGAACAAACACTGACGCATTCATAAGCACTGACGCTTTTGCCGCCGTTCTTTTCCTAAACGCCCCCTAAACGGGGCGTTTTTTTTGCAGGAGATTTGCGTCGTGCTCCTTAAAAAATATTATGGGCAGGAGGTTTACATCGCACTCCTTAAAAACAGAACATTATTGGCCGGATGTTTACATCGCACTCTTTTTTCAACAAACAGAACATAATTAGAACGTTTTTATTGACAAAGAGGTTCGGCAATACTAAGATGACTATGAAACAAGATTTTGAAACTATACGGCTGGCACATATTCCGAGGCTATGATGAAACACTATATTGCCCTTGCAGACTGCGACTGTTTTTTCGTTTCGGCGGAGCGGGCTTTCAATCCGCGGCTTGACGGGCGGGCGGTGGCGGTTCTTTCCAACAACGACGGCTGCGTCATTTCGCGGTCGAGAGAAGCCAAAGCGCTGGGGTTGAAGATGGGCGAACCTTATTTTATGGCCAAGAAACGCCTGCCGCAGGTTTTGTATGTCCGTGCCAATCACGATCTTTACCGCAGCATTTCGGCAAAAGTCATGGCTAAGTTCAAATCGTTTACGCCGGACGTCGAAGTCTGTTCGGTGGACGAAGCTTATCTTGACCTGACCGGAACTAAGCTGCTTTACCGGCAGAATTACATCAAAACGGCACAAATGATCAGGCAGGCGGTGTGGGACAAACTGCACATTCCGGTTTCCATCGGCCTGTCGACGACAAAAACTCTGGCCAAACTTGCCAGCGACAAAGCCAAAAATGCAGGCGGCGTTTTTGCCATCGGGTCGGCGGAACGAAATAAGATTCTGGCGCAGACGCTGATTGCGGACGTTTCCGGCGTGGGGAGAAAGCTGCTTCTGAAAATGCGGGAAGAGTGCATTTTTACCGCTTTGGACTTTGTAATGCGCCCGGATTACTGGGTTAAGGCGAGGTTCGGAACGCATGGGGCGGATTTGAAAGCGGAACTGTCGGGAATTCCCCTGTTTAAGGTGGAACCGGACGACAAGGCTCCGCTTTCCATTCAGCAAACTTCCGCCCTCAGGGAATTCAGCAGCGACATTGCCGTCCTGAAAACGGATTTGTGCCGCCATATCCATACCGCCTGCCGCAAAGCCCGCAGCGAAGGCGCCAAGGCCGCCGCCATTGAAGTCATGCTCCGAACCAAAGATTTTAAGGTGGTAACGGCACGCGCAAAACTTGACTTTGCCAGCAATCAGGAAACGGAAATCACGCCCCCTGCCCTGCGGCTGCTGACGCAGCTGTTCACGCCGGCTGTCGTCTGGCGCAGCACGGGAATTACCCTGACGGGACTGGTTTACGGAGAACGCGAACAGCTTGACCTGTTTCAACCGGCGAAAAAAAGCGACGACCGGCTGGGGAGCATTCTAGATGAACTGGAAGAAAAATTCGGTAAAAACATTGTCCATTTAGGATAAAGCCGGGAGATATAACCGGAAAGGCACTGAAAGCTGATTTCCAGGAAAAGACGACCGCAAATTGCAGAAACTGAAATTAAAAACCGGCAGAGAAAGACTGACGCTGTGCCGTATTTTATGATTGACCAAGGGCGAAAAATATGGTATATTAAAAGCGTGATGAATATTGTGATGTTGATTAGTTTGAAAATTATTGTTTTAATATAACAGGGATTACTGTTAGTTTGGAGAGATTTAGGACGCGCAGGGATTGTTTACGGCTCAAGCAATGGGTTGTTTACGGTTTTTGCCGGTTCACTTATTAAAATTCGGTTTAGAAGGCGGTTAGCTTGCGCTGATGCTCCTACGCGGAGAGATGACCTGGGTTTTATGAGTTAAAATAAGTTTTGAAGAGCTGACAAGTGCTTTGTTTTCTAAAATCTAGATATATGACAACAGATTTTACAAGCATGATCTTGAGTATGCGGGAAAAACTGACAAAACCGTTATTGATTGTAACAGTTTTGAGTATTGTCGCAGCCTTTTTCCTCGGTTGGGGTTTCTGGCTGGTGGCAGCATTCCTTTTAATCTTTGTGACTTTCATTAACGGTATGTATGTTATCATGCCGGGGCATGCTGGTTACAAGATTACCTTGGGAGCCATGGCAAGCAAAAGTTTTTCTGCCGGTTTCGGCTGGATGATTCCGTTTATCTCTTCAATGAGTGAAGTGGACATCACCCGCCAGCGCCATCAGGATACAAACAACATGAAGAACAAAGAAAGACGCGATATCGCGTTGACTTATGTTCTGACATGGAATTTGAATCCTGCTCATGTGCATACTCTCCACGCTACAATCGGAGAGAATGACTACATTAGTAAGGCATTATGCCCGCAGCTTGATGCCGCTTTTACCGAAGTGGTGGCTGAAAAGACCTACGAGGATATCAACGGCAAACTTGCCGAGTTGTCATCAGAGGTCAAGGCCAATTTCGAACCGCGCTATGACCACTCTTTGTTTGAAAATGTTGAACTGAACATTATCAATGTTCAATTTGACAAAGATTACGAAGATGCCGTCAGCGAAATGGCTAAGGTCGAAATGCAACGCAAAATTGTTGAGGAAAAGGCAGAACAGCTGAAAATCTCAACAAAAGCGCAGGCAGAAGCCCGCGAAATGCAGGCAGACGGTGAAGCCGCTTACGTTCGTAAGATGGCAGAAGCTGAGGCTGAAGCTATGAAACTGAAGGGAGCTTCCGAGAATGAAGTACGGGAAAAGCTGGGAGAAATCCTCAAAGCCCATCCTGAACTTATCAAGGAAGTTTTGGCGAAGAATTTCCCGAAGGTCTACGGTGGCGGAAACGTTACTCCGATGATGAATCTTGGAGATTTGCTTGGCAAATAACCCTTATCCCTGTTAGAAAGGTTCCCTGTGCGTCTGCACAGAGAACCTTTTTTTGTGATCGTGCGACAACCCCGGTTTTGCGGCTGCCCCGCCAAATACAGAAGGCGGCGGCAAGCAAACGGGACGCGATTATTTTTCGCCGTCGCGCAGAACGTCTATTGCCCGCTGCAGCTGGATTTCTTCAACTGCGTATAACGGCATACCGTTCAGTACCAAGGTCGGAACGCTCTTCATGCCGATTTTGTCGGCAGTCGCTTTTATGCTCTGCAGGATATTTTTAGTTTCGTCAGAAGCATAGTCTTTTTTAAACTTTGCCATATCCAGCTTTAAGTTGCGCGCAAGCTTGTCAATCACCGGTTCGTTGACAACCCGTTCCGCCATCAGGCCGGAATACATTTCCAAAAACTTGCCCTGATTATGCGCGGCAACGGCGGCTTTGGCTGCCAGTTCCGAATTCGGCGACAGGAATGACACCGGCTTGAAAACTACTTTTACGTCCGGGTTCTTTTTGATGATATTTTCAATGCGCGGCGCCATCTGGCGGCAGTAGCCGCAGGAGAAGTCAAAGAACTCGACCAGCGTAAACTTCCCTTTCGGGTTGCCGGCATACAGTTCGGCACGGTTGATGTCTTCGGCGTATTTCTGATAGGTTTCCGCCTGTGCCAAAAGCTTTTTCTGTTCTTCCTGCTGCTGATAGATTTGCAGCGCTCCGACGATAATCGGCGGATTATCCATCAAAACGTCTGCAACCTTCTGTTCCAGCGGAGTCAGTTCCTTTTCACTTTCGGCCTTTTTCGTATCAGCATCGGCACGGAATTTGACCAAAGCATCATACGCTATCTGCGGATTTTTCTTCAAAACGCTGACAACAGCTTTGGCAATTTCTTCTTCCGACGCGTCGTCAAAACTTCCCGCTGCGACGGCATTGGCGGAAAATGCAAGCATTACCGACAGAGCCGTTGCTGACAATAATTTAATTTTTCTCATGTTTTTCCCTCTCTAAAATTAACTAACCTTACGGTTTGTTGGGTTAAATCTTTTGCCGGATAACGGCTTTTTAATGACTTTTTCCGGTTTTCCCGCCGCGGAGCGGCTATGACCGGCGCATGCCGCTACCTGCAGGTGTCATGGTTAAATTCACAAATGCCGAGTTCATTCTTGCCTTTGTCCAGATAACGGATGCGGACGTTAATCCCGTCATTAATAAACATCGGCTTGAGTCTGGGACACATCTCCTGATAGGCTTTGCCGCAGGCTTCGGTTTTTATGCTGTTTTGCAAAGCCGTTTTTTCTTTGGCTGACATTGCCGCCATATCGATATCGGCTTCATAGATATAGGCAATGGCTTTGTCCTTGTATTCAATGTCCGTCCAAGTCGTCGCCTCGTCGATTTTCTTCGGCAGGGTTTTCTTTATCGTATCCAGCATAAAGCCAATCTGCTTTTCACGCTCGGCGGCAGCATTTTTCTCCTGTTCTGCGGCTGCTGCGGCATCGGCCTTTGCCTTGGCTTCTGCTTCGGCTGCGGCCTTTTTGGCAGCTTTTTCTTCCGGCGTTTCGTTTATTTCCGCCAGCAGACTTTTCAGGCTTTCATCTTCGGAAACGGACAAGTCCAATTCAACGGGAAGCTCCGGTTCCCCTGAAACAGACAAATCCGTCTCTGCAGAGTGCGCCGCCCCTTCGGAAACGGCTGAGGCCTCGTTCTTTGTTGAAGCAGCCGACGCCGGGGCTGGAGTATCTGATGCAAGGGCTGGAGTATCTGATGCGGGCGTAACAGTATCCGGTGCAGGCACTGAAGTATCCGGTGCCGGTACAACAGTATCCGATGCGGGTGCAGCGGCATCTTCTTTGGTTAAAGAGGAGCCGGACGACGGTAAGTCCGTATCCGAGGCCATTTTATCCGGAGATAAAACGTCAGCCGCAGGCATTACATCTTCCCGGGTCAGCTTTTTCGGTTCTTCATCCAAGCCGGAAAAGCTGTCATCAAAAGTAAAATCATCATCAAAATCCAGCTCATAATTTGCCATTTCCTGCAAGGCGCTGTTTACATCGCTCAATGACTTCAACTCGTCACGGGGCTCTTTGCCCTTATCATCGGCGGCCGTATCTGCCGGAGCGGCCGAGGCCCGGGCCGGAAGTTTTTTATCCGCGACCGCGGCATCAAATCCTTCCGCCTCAATGATATTGGCACGGAAATTTTCAAACTGGTGGCTCAAATATTCTTCCAACGACAGCTTACCGTCCTTGTTGTCATCCATCTTATGAAAATCGGCTACAAAAATGGCTTTGGTCGCCTGCAGCTGTTCGGCCGCGGTCAGCGCCTGCACCTGCCCCGCAGACGCGGCAGCCAGCGAAACGGAAAATAAAAGCAGATATTTTTTCATCGGCAAAAACCTTATAAAATTAGTCTTCCATAAGGAAATATTTGCACGGATAATCTTAAATTTTCTTTAACGGGCGGAAATTATTTGCGCCGTCGAAGAATGTTACGGAGGGAGTCAATTTTTGATATGCGGCGGCATATTGCTTAAGCCCCGCGGCCCGTTCCAAAATCAGCTGTTCGGGCACAAAACGGTTTATCTTTTTGGCGCGTTCGGCGGCACGGTTTATCGCAAGCTTTGTATCGCAGACGATAAAGTCGACGGCGGTGCGGTAGCCTTTGCGGCGGATATTCTTAAACAGCTCAAGATGGGCGGCATTGGTACCGCTGTGCTCAAACATGATATTCAGGTGCAGGTTGACGGCACGGCGCAGCAGTTCGTAGCCGATAATCCGCGCGGTCATTTCATGGTTTTTAAACGCAACGACATTGCCGTACAATGCCAAATCCCGCTGATATGCCGGCAGAGAAACCATAATCTTGTCAAAACTAAGAAACAGGAAATTCTGCGGCAAATGCGCGGCACAAAACGTGCTTTTGCCGGAACCGGGGATTCCGGATATCTGCCGCAATTCCGGCTGAGCCGAGGGGACAAGCCCCTGCAGGCTCTGCTTTATCAAAGCCTCTGTTTCGGGCGTTTTTACCGCTTTGTAATCGGCATTTATAAGCTGATTAAGCGAGGGCATCAACACTTTCAACATCAGTCCATCTCCGACTATCCAATCTTTAAACCGCCAAAGGTTCGGTTTCCGCCAGTTCATCCAGCAGCGCAAACGTTTCGGACGCTATCATCAGCTCTTCGTTGGCGGGAATGACATATACTTTGACTTTGCTCTGCGGAGCGGAAATTTCCGCCGGCGCAGGGCGGGCTCTGTTCTTTTCCCCGTCAAGCTCTATGCCAAGATACGCCAGACGGGCGCAGAGCTTTTCACGGACAAGCGAAGCGTTTTCACCGATGCCAGCGGTGAATATCAGGGCGTCCACGCCGCCCAGAACCGCCACGTAAGACCCGATGGTTTTGAGCAGGGAATAAACAAACGCATCTATCGCAAAAGCGCAGTTTTCATCGCCTTTGGCGGCATTTTCAATAATATCGCGCATATCAGAATGCCCGCAGGAAAGCCCGTATAAACCGCTCTGTTTGTTAAACATCGCGTTTACCTCGTCAGCGGTTTTGCCCTGCGTTTTCATAATGTGCAACGGAATATACGGATCCATATCGCCGGCGCGGGTCGCCATCATAATCCCTGCAGACGGCGTATATCCCATCGTGGTGTCAACGCTTTTGCCGTCTTTAATCGCGGTTACGGACGCGCCGCCGCCGAGGTGGCAGCAGATAAAGCGCCCCGCACGCCCAAACAATTCCGCCGCTTTTTGCGCGGCGTAATTGTGCGACGTGCCGTGAAAACCGTAACGGCGGATACGTTCCTTTTCATAATATTCGCGAGGAATGGCATAAGTAAACGCTGGCTTTTCCACGCTTTGATGGAAAGCGCTGTCAAACGTTGCCACCTGCAAAACGCCGGGCAGAAGTTCGGTCATCGCCTCAACGCCGTGCACAAACGCAGGCCCGTGCAAAGGCAGCAGCGGCAGCGTGTCATAGATTTTTGCCATAACGTCATCATCGATAATCACCGAACGGTCGAAATATTCGCCGCCATGTCCCATACGATGTCCCACGGCCGACAATTCGGCGGCATTTTTCAAAAAACGGTGGGAGAGATAGTCCAATATGGCTTTTATAGCGTCTTTATGATCCGTTACCGGACATTCGCAGGAGAACTCATATCCGTTATCGGCGCGGACGACAATTTTGGAACCGGGCAGCCCGATACGGTCGACCATACCTTTTGCCAGAACCCGATGAAAACCTTGCTCCATCTCAAACAGCTGGAACTTTACGGTGGTGGAACCGGAGTTCAGAACCAGAATTTTTTCCATATATTTTACTTTCTGCCGTTAATATTGCCGCGGTTTATAGCACAAAATTATATTTTTGGCAACAAAAAAATTCCGGCGACGGGGAAGAAATCCGAAAACAACACTTGCAATGCGCAAAAAAAGCGGGTATTGTCGGGGCGGTCGGGGTATACGGGCGTATGGCTGCAGGCACGCTCCAACCGGCACAAAAATACAATTTATCTTTATCAAAGCGGAGCAGCAGATGAAAGAAGCAAGCAGAGTTCAGGCCGTTATTGAAGCATTGGAAGAAATTTTGCAAGACAAGCGGCCGGCTGACAATATTCTGGACAAATATTTCAAGGACCGGCGCTACATCGGTTCCAAAGACCGGCGCTTTATCGCCGATACGGTATGGAAGATTATCCGCAGCCGCATGAAATATGCCGAAGCGCTGGGCAGCGCCTTTTCGGCGCGGACGGCGGCGGCGCTCTGTTTTGCCCAAGAAGACCTTGACCTCCTTTTCAACGGAGAGGAATACGCCCCGGAACCGCTCAGCAAAGAGGAAAAAGCGGCTTTGAAGGCGGCGGAACAGTTTGAAGATTTTTCGGAAGCCGCGCTGTATGAATGCCCGCAATGGCTGTTTGAAAAAATCGGCAACACACGCCTGCTTGACGCGTTGAACACGACGGCGCCGGCAGATGTCCGCGCCAACCTGACCGACCGCGACCACGCCCGCGAGCGCCTCAAAAAAGAAGGGTTGTTTTTTTCACCGACACCGTTTTCCCCCATCGGCCTGCGCTCGGAAGACAGGGTTAATCTCAACAACTGCATGACCTATCAGGACGGCGAAATTGAAGTAATGGATGAAGCATCGCAGCTTATCTCCCTGTTGTGCCGCGTCAAGGCGCATCATAAAATAATTGACTATTGCGCCGGAGCAGGCGGAAAAGCGCTGGCGTTCGGCTCGCTCCTGCACAACGACGGGCTGATTTGGGCACACGACATAAACGAAGAACGGCTCGGGCGCATTAAAAAACGGGCGGAAAGGCTGGACATTCTTAACATAAAGACCATAAAGAATGTCCAAGACAAAGACTACACCCGTTTTATCATCGACGCCCCCTGCTCCGGCAGCGGCACCTGGCGGCGGACGCCGGACGCCAAATTCCGCATTACGCCGCAACGGCTGCGGGAAATACTCGGCATTCAGGCAGAAATTCTTGAATTCGGCGCGGAGCATACCGCTGCGGGCGGACGCCTGATTTACATTACCTGCTCGGTTCTTCCGGAAGAAAACGAAAGACAAATCGAATCTTTTCTGGCGAAACATCCCGAATTCAGCCCGATTGACCACAAAGAACTTTGGCGGGAAACGCTGGACATTCCGCTGTATCCTTTTGATGATACGAGATGGCTGAAATTTTCGCCGCTTAACACCAAAACCGACGGCTTTTTCTTCTGTGCCATGAAAAAGGCTGCCGCCGAAAGTTAAACCAAAGCGGACGATGCAGCGCGACACTTACAGAGGTGCAGGGCGAAACTTACAGAAATACAGCGCGACACTTACAGCGATGTGGTTAAGTTCGTTTTCCGGCTTGATTTTCTGCGGCAATTTTTTTATCCTGTTTTTAACAAATATACCGGACTGGGCAAAACGATAAAAAAGGAAACAGCGAGCAACGATGATTTTATACCTGATGAGACACGGGCAGACGGACTGGAACGCAGAAGAAAAAGTACAGGGCTGGAATGACACGCCGCTTAACGAAACCGGCGCAGAGCAGGCTCGGGCTGCAGCGGGGAAGCTCAGCGGGGAAAAGATTGAAACGATTTATGCAAGCGATTTGAAACGCGCCAGAAAAAGCGCCGACATTATCAGCGGCATACTTGATTTGCCGGTGCACTATACCAAAAGGCTGCGCGAGATGAATTTCGGCAAGGCTGAAGGGCTGAAAAAAAACGATTTGGAAGCGGTCTTTCCCTATATCTATCAGGCTTTCAACGACATCAAAAACCCCGAACGCTACGATATCGGCTACCCCGGCGGGGAAACGACCGGCGCAGTGCAGCAGCGTTTTATGAAATTTATCAACAAACTGTTTGAAGAAGGGCGGGAGCGCGTGCTGCTGGTTACGCACGGAATGCTCATCCGCATTTTTGCCGAAATATGCCTGAAAAAGACCATCCGACTCGAAAACGGTTCCGTCCTGCGGGTGGCTTTTGACGAAAAAACAAAAAAATTCAAATCAGCCAAGGTTCTGTTTTAGCCCGCCCGGGACGAAGCGCAGGAGCCCTAGAACGATGCGCAGGCAAAATCTTTATTGCAACTATAGTGAAACGGAGAATTTAACAGTATGATAAAACATAAACATGATGCCTCTTTAGAGGGCAGCAACACATCTGCATCTCCGTTAAAGCAGAACAGCGGCCATAAGGTTTCCGAAAATTTGAGCAAAAGTGTTTCCGGCGATTGCGACGGATTTTGGAGAACATCGCTAAGAAAGCTGGAAATATTTTTGACTGGAAAAGTTGCAGCACCAGACACGAATTTTGGTGTGCTGTGTCTGTAATTATTTTCTCTACGCCTTATTATCTTTGATGTCTTTGGGTTTATCTTATCCTAATTGGCATTTATTTCTAGCACTCCCCTGCATATTATTCTACACTGCTTTGGTGGCGAGGCGGTTGAATGACATCAGAGGGCTATCAATGGCCAAATATATATGGGGCATCTTTTGGATTTGGGTTATCATCTGCTATCCTTTCCGTACGGCAGCCGGCATATATGCTGATGTCACCTGCGGCACTCTTGCACTCTTTTTCTACATAGCTGCTTTTGTCAAGGGGAAAACGACGCATCCGATAAGCAAATCCGACTACACAAAAAACTTCTTCGCCATCTCTGTCTTCTTCTTTCTTTCCTTTATTTTGATGATAATGGGTTTGCTTTCCCCTCACTCCCCACTTTTCCTCAAGCTGTTTTTCCCATACTTGCGCTTTTGCAAAACGGCTACTCCATGTCTAGGCGACGGCAAGTACATTTATTGCGACAGTATACTCGGTAATTGCGAGGAGTTTTTCTAAATTTTCCGAACTTCGGTCAATCAAGAAAACTGTGATTTAAAAAGCAACCGGGGTTGCCATTAAAATAAATATGATTATTATGTATTTGATTTTTAATTTTTTTGAGAGGGAAAAATGGTTAGTAAAAAGGCTTCGGCCGATGATGTAAAAAAGACAGCGGTTCAAACCGCAGCAGACGAAAACGCGCCCCAAAGCGCCGCAACCAAAAGAACTGCTTCAAAGCAGGCAGTTTCCAAGACTGCCAAGGAAAATGCATCTAAGACGGCAAAAAGCTCCGCGGCTAAAACAGCAAAAGTTTCCGCGGCAAAAGCTCCTGCGAAAAGCGGCGCGGACAAGGCATCCGCCGCAAAAAACACCGTGAAAGCCGCTGTTAAAACTTCGGCACCAAAAAAGACGGCTAAGGCTGCCGACAGCAAAGAAACCAATATCCCCGAGGCGGAAAATCATGACATCATCAGCGAAGTCATGACGATTAAATCGCGCAACGAAGAGAAAAAGGCCGCCAAACCCGCGGCTGCGCAAACCGCGAAAAAAGCGGCAGCAAAATCAATGCCGGCGGAAGGGGTTGAAGAAAAAGGCCGCAAAGCGGTTCCCGAAAACAGCAAACGGGCAGCAGTCAAAGAAAACGCCAAAATTGCCGAAGCAAAAAAATTTCTTGAAATGAAAGAAAGCGCCGATGCGGCCGGCAATGCGTCGGAAAACGGCGAAAGCGAACTCTGCGGCGGCGCATTCTGCGCCTGGGCCCGCGCTTACAAAAACCTGTTTAACTTCAAGGGCAGAACATCCAGATTTGAATTTTGGAGTTCCATGCTGATTAATATGTTTGTTATTCTTCTGCTGGTTTCCGGAGTTGCTTTTGCTATGCCGCATGCCCATAAGATAACGACAGTTCTGGCAATTTTATTTTATATTGCAGAGGTATTCTTTTATTTGTCGCTGTTTGTCAGAAGGCTGCACGACGCCGGCTATGGCGCATGGAAAGGATTTTTCCGTCCGTTTGTCCTTTACTGGCTGTTAACAGGTATTTTGTCGGCTGCAGGGACTGCATACGCTTTGCAGGGCGGTAAGATTTACAGCGGCTTTTCAACCGGAGAAAGCTTTATTATACTGGGGTGCGGCGCGGCAACGCTGCTGGTTATGATGTTTTACGGCTATTACAGCCTGAAAATCTTCATTGCGGCCGGTTTCTTCGAGGAAGAACGCGGAGCCAACCAGTATGGCACAGCCTCCTTTTATGATGCCGGGCACAAGGCAAAAAGCCTCAGGTATGCTGCCATTTATCTGTTGCTCCTGCTTGTCGGCTATTTGACGTACTTTATGTCAACCTACATGGATGCTGTTGAGAGAGGCGGGTATAACGGCTATTATTAGCCGCTATTTCATCCCGGAGAGATAATCGACAATTTCAAATAAACCAGTTTAAGCTTCCGGGCTTAAACTGGTTTATTTTGGTAGCCGAGCGAAGACCTTAGTAAAACTTTTTAGTAAAACTTTCTCAACCGACATCAGGCAGAACCGGCCGCAGCTGTTCAGGCTTATCTTTTGGCAGCTCAGTCTGGTCCGGAAGCTGTTTTTACTTTCTGTCTGCGGTATTTTATTCTTCTGCCAGCGCACGCAGGACAATATCTACCATTGCTGCCGCTTTTTCAGGGACATTTTGCCAAAACATACGATACTCTTCCTCCTGATTTCGAGTACCGACGACATCGCTGATTATCCGCAGCGACAAAAACGGCCGACGTTCATTCAAATAGCAGGCTTGCGCGACAGCCGCACTTTCCATATCCACAGCCAGAGCTTCCGGAAACTCGCCCTTGATTGTCTGCAAACGGCGGGCATCGGTTAAAAACCGGTCTCCGGTTACGGTCAGACCGCGTTTGAAGTACCCTGAGGGAACGGCCGCAATTATTTTTTCCATCATTTCGGGACGGGGTTCAAAATACAGCGGCAACCCCTGTACCTGCCCGCGCTGGTTAGGCTCACCGCACCAGACATCGTGATAGCAGACTTTTTCTGCCAAAACAATATCCCCCTGCCGCAAAGAAGTATCAATTCCGCCGGCAAGCCCCGTCGATATAACCAAATCCGCACCGGCATCGCATGCCTTTTGAGCTGCCAGCGCCGCATTCACTTTACCGATACCGGCTTTTACGAGCAGAATATTCCTGCCATATACGTGAGCGCGTGGATAATCGCCGTTTTCATCAAAATCGTACAATTTCCGAACCGAATCATATTCGCTTTCCATTGCCGTAATTATTGCCGTTGTTGTCATGCTCCTTACCTTCCCTTCTGTTACTTCCGGCTGAAAAGACATCTGCCATCAATTATATTTACGGACAATGCCGTACAATATCCCTTGGATTTTCAGCCGGTCTGCCGTCAGTTTTATCGGCTCATAATCCTTATTGCAGGGCAAAAGCCAGACTTCATTCCCGGATTTGCGGTCAAGCACTTTCAGGGTGGCCTCTTCATTATCAACCAGAGCAACGACAATCTGCCCGTTATCGGCACGGTCGGCACGACGGATAATTGCCGTATCACCGTCAAAAATTCCGGCTTCCACCATAGACTCACCTTCTATCGTCAGCGCATAAAGCTCAGACTGGGTAGAAAAGCTTTTGGGGATATAAATATATTCCGACGGATTGGCGATGGCTTCAATCGGCGTTCCGGCAGCAATCTTTCCGTATAAAGGTATCATCAGCGAAAACTCGGTTTCTCCGTTGTCATTAGCAAAAACTTCCTGTCCTGCAAGGCCGTCCTTTGAAGACTGCCCGGCGTTCAAACACGCGTCCAAACGGTTTTCATGATGAGGTTCAACCTGAGGCATTTTCAGAACTTCCAGCGCTCGCGCCTTATGTGCAAGCTTGCGGATAAAGCCGCGTTCTTCCAATGCATTTATCAACGCATGGATGCCGGACTTCGACTTCAGCCCGACAGCTTCTTTCATCTCCTCAAAAGACGGCGAATGGCCGGTTTCTTTAATAAAATTATCAATATATACAAGCAAGTTGTGTTGTTTTGGCGTTAACATCTTCCCTCCGTCATTTTTAATTTTGTTCTACTTTAGTTCTTATTTTTATGATTGTCAAGCGCTTTTTTTGCAGTTTGGACGGCAGAGCGGCGTGAGAAATTACGATGGCGGGAAACGAAACGCAGATATTAACGGCAGGCAGTGGCAGAATGCAATGCGCCGACATTAACATCAACGCGAAGCACCGATATTAACGGCAGGAGGCAAGACGGCGGAGATATTCTTCCCGCGGCAGCCTATATCCGCAGCGCAGGAGTTCCCGCGATACCAATCCCCTCTCCAACAGCAGGCGGCGGGTCTGCATCACGTTGTAACTTATCTGGCGGTCGGTCTTCTGCGGATGTTCGTAGCCATAAGTGCGATGCTGGATGGCGCGGAGGATTTTCAGTACCGCCGCGGTTTTAATATCTGTTCCGGCCAGTTCCGCGGCAACGTTCGGATAGGAATACACCAGGCTGAGCGGCAATATCCTCTTATACGCTTCGGGATATGTGCCCAAACCGATATCGAAACGGGGCTGCCCCTTAACCCGGTACGGATGTGCCATACAATTGCCGATAATGATGTCGGCGGCGATGCCGTTTAAATTGTCATAGGAAAAATAGCGGTCATACTCGTTTTGGCTCGGCCGGTACGAAGGCATTATGAAATTGACGCCAAAGCAGTTCCCTTCGTCTTCCATTTTCTGAAACGCCCAGGCGAACTCGGTAGCAATCCGGGTTTGATAAACGGGATAGTCGAACATGACGAACTTCACCTCCCGCGCACCGAAAATCTTGTTTTTGATTTCTGCCAGACGCGCAATATTGTCTTCAGTCGAAATATCATACGGCACACTGACGCATTCGTCGATAATCTCATGCGAAACGCCCATTGCCTTAAAATAGCGACGGTACATTTCCTGTTCGGAACCGACGTTGTAAATTAATGACGAATCGGTAAAGTCCGAATTTCCCTGATTGTCCGTCAGACCTAAAAAAATCAGCTTTACCGCCCGGCCGGTGCGGCGAAAATGGTTAAACCAGGCAAAAACAGCCGGACCGGCGGCACCGGGATGCCCGGAAAAGACGACAAAAGCGTCCGTATCGTCCGGCAATCCGGAATAATCGCAGCCGAAAACTTTTCGCCGGCAGCCGGAAAAAGCAATGACCTATCCGGCTTTTATGCGGCCTTTTTCTTCCGCTCTGAGAATAGTCTTTTTTTCTGCCGGCGTAAACAAAAACTCAGGTATCGGGTGCCGGGATATCTGCGCCGTGCGGGCAGCCCGAACCGCCGCTCCGATTTCAAAATCAGGCGCACAGACCAGCTTTGCTGCATATCCGGCATATTCCGCAAAGACGGCAAACTCCTCCCGGTGGTGCCCGCGGCGGCGCCACTCGGCAGCATAATCCTTATAAACGGGTGCCCTGCCCGCAAGAACGTCGGAAACTATTTTTTCATAAACACTGGCTTGATGCGGCATTTCTGCTCCTGCACGGCAAACGGATTGAACTTCAGATTCAGGCACGAGTGTGCCGTACTTTGAGTTGATTTTAGCGCCTATAGCTTAAATAATCGTAAATTCGGGGAATGTATTAGGATATTCTTAACTTTTTACAGACTAAAGAGAGAGGATAATGACGGAGGGAAATATGAGCGTGTATAAATATAAGGCATTCAAGTCCGGCAGCAAGGTTTCACGGCTAATCATTTTTCTGCACGGATACAACAGCTGCATTGAAGACGTTGAACCTTTTGCAGAGATGCTGTTGCAGCATTTGGACAATACGCTGGTCGTTATGCCCGAGGCGGACACGCAGAGCGAACGCAATCCGCTGAAAAAACAGTGGTATGCCCTTGTTGACGTTGACCCTGACCGCAAACGGCGCAAACCGGAGACGCCAACAGACGAAATTGTGGAGATTTATAATCGCACCGGCCCCCGCATCAGCGAGACGGCGAAAAAGATGAATGCTTTTATCAGCAGCCTGCAAAAAGAGCTTAAAATCAAAAATAAAGACACTTATGTCATGGGATTTTCACAGGGAGCCATGCTTGCAATGTATGTCGGGCTGACCCGGAAATACGAATTGGGCGGCGTTTTTCCTTTTGCCGGCATAGTCTGCGGCAAAGACATGCTGGAAAAAGAACTGGCATCGCGGCCGGGCGTTTATCTGTTTCACGGCACGAGCGACCTTTCGGTGCAGTATAAGACGCTTGACTTTACCAAGGAATGGCTTGACCGGCACGATATTGACTGGGAGGCTATTGAATACGACGGCATTGAGCACCGCCTGATTGAAGACGAGATGAAAGACGCCGCCGAGATTATCAATCGCAGGTATGCATAAGTACCGGCATATAAAGGCTAAAAGTGCCGTTTGTACCGCATACCGGCAGAAAAAAGCGAGAAAGATCTTGATTTTGTTTAGGATGTTGTTTATCCTCTTGTATACGTTGAACTTAGGAAAACATTGAGATGGCTCTGGTTAAATGTAAAGAATGCGGTAAAGAAGTTTCTAATACAGCAAAAGTATGTCCTCATTGTGGAAAAAAAGCCCCCGCAGTAGAAGAATTATCTGTAAAAACAATGAATATAATATGGGTAATCTCCATTGTTATTGTTTTATGTTTGTATAAATCATGTTTTGGAGGACCTAAACATGATTCTGAATATCGTCAATGTTTGGTTTACTGTAATGAATATCATAAAAGGGTTGGTGTAGGTAGCCTTTCTGCAAATTGTTATTCTCGCTGTAGTGATAAACTTGAAAAAAGGTATAAAAATAAACAGGATATCTCAGCAAAAGAAATTAAAGCATCTAACTATATATCTAAATTTGTTTCAATATATGAAAACATAAAGAATGATCAATGGTCAGTGAAACAGCATGTTGCTTTTTTTAATGGAGTTGATAAAGATAAAATTTTAGAAACACATATTGGAACATTTTTTTTAGATAACATAAATAAACTTATATCGGAACTAGAGAATATAGATAATTCTACTATAGATAATGACTTTCTTATAGATCAAGCACCTATATCTAATGATTTTTTGCAGCTTATTTCAAATTTTAATCAACGAATATCACCATTAATACATAGTGAATCTTATATTTCTAATTTATTAGAAAATGAAATAGTAGAAGAACTTAATAAAATTACGATTTCAGAACCTATTATTCGTCAATGTCCTGGTAAAGTTGATTATAAATTAACGAATAATAGTTCATTTAATATAAAATATATTAAATTTGGTATTCCAGATTTTAAAGACTATAGATTTAAAGAATTTACTCATTTGCGTGAAGATTGGTATTATGATTTAGATAGAATAGCAAGTGCTCCATCTTTTGTTTTTGACGGAAATAATAAGAATATGACACTCAATCTTGTAGATAGTTCTATAAAATTGGCACCTGGACGATTATCGTCAGGCGAACAAATGTCTGGAACATATTATAAAGCTTATGAAATAATGAAATCATCTGTCAATATAGTAAAATATGATTTACACGATTTTCAACAACAATATTGTTTTGCATATAAGAAACCAATTATTCGGGAAATTGTCTTTGCCCCAGATTGTATGCAAGATACTAACTACAAAGAATGTTCTTCCTGTGAGCCATATAAAAAGAGAGCCCTGGATATTTATAAATGGAAAGATTACACTAAAACTAAGGAAGATAAAATTCAAGAAGATATGCTTATGTTAGAACTTAATATTCCCAAAAGAAAGGTGGCATATAATCAAAACATTTATCATTTTTATGAAAAGAATAAAGATGTATTTACCACAGATTATTTATTGCATCTAATTGATAAAAAAGAAAACATCAACATGCTTGAAACAATAAAAGAAAGAATTACTCAAATTTTTTGTGAAAAAATGAGCTTAGACGCAAAATCACTACCATTAATAATTGAATTAACGGATAATGGTATAGATTTCAAAATGGGAAACATTTTATTTCAAAATCTTTTAAATACCTTAAATACTAGAGAACAAAAAGAACTTGCGATTCAAAATTTTATTAATAAATTCAAAATCAAGGAAAAGTAAATGTAGAGCGGGCATTAATTACAGTTTTAAGCAAATCAGATATTAGTAAAAGAGAAGTATTAATTCCTAAAAAGGCTATATATTTAGAGAAAAAAAACAGATTACAAATATTAGGTAATTCACAAAAAACAGATACAGTAACCTATAAATATATTTTTATACTAAATAAGTGATATAGAGTGGGCGGTATTTTATTCTGTGGAATATCTGATTTACATATTATTACATTAAAAAAATACAGAAATAAAGGTTTTGTAAGTGAAATAATGAAAAGTGGGTGGATAAAAAAATTATGTCCAGAATTAAAAAGTGTAACCACTCAGTATCCCCCTTATTCTAATGAATATAAAAAAAAATAGAACATTTAGCAACGTTTGCAAATTTGCGAGTTAGAAATTAGTATTCTAAATAATTAATAGCGAATTTATTTAGGTCTAGCTTTTCATCTAAATTCTAGCAAAATGTAAGGATTTATCATAACTTTAGAATAAAGATGATATAATTATTTTAATAAAATAAAAGTCTATCCATTCTTTTAATCCCCTACCCTGCAAGATTTTCAATCGTATGTCCGGCAGATGAAACAGGAACGCGGATTCAATACGACGGATAAGTTTTACGAATGCTGCCTGTTTGCCGAAGAAGCCGGCGAAGTTATTTCTGCCGTACGCAAAAATGCAAAGGGCGGTTCGGTTGGCAGCGGTTCAGCCGTCAGCAATGTTGCAGAGGAGCTTGCCGACGTATTCATTTATGTCTGTTCGCTGGCAAATATGCACGGCATTGATTTGGAACAGGCTTTTCGCGATAAAGAAGAAAAAAACAAGCTGCGCACATGGAAACGGCTATAGGCAGCAATCGGGACTGCTTCGGGTACGGGACTGCTTTAATCCGAATTGCTTGGGGTGCGGGACTGTTTTTGAGTATGTACGGGATGGTTGTGAGGAGGAGCGGCTATGGTTCGACATTTTGCCGCAGCCAGTTCAGAATTTCTTTAAACCGGCGGGCGGAAGCAGCCGAACTCAGACGGTCGGCAGTTATTTTCTGCGCCGCAACAATTTTAGCGCGGGAAATTTCGGGATTTTGCAGATAATAATCGACAAGGCCGGGAAAATCGCTTTCTTTTTCATACATAATCACATTGTCGCCATAGATTTCTTTTACTGCCGGATTTGACGGCATTATGACCAAAGCACCGGCGGCAGCGGCTTCCGCCGTTTCGGAGGGAACCATTTTGGCGGCAGGCGTTTCGGGATCGGCGTATACGGCAGCGATAAAAGCGCGGGAAAGCTCCCTGCCCTTTTCCGCCGGCGTTCCCTGCGGCACCAGCTGCGGCAGCCCGTTTTCCCAAAAGCGGCCCATAAACCATACGCTGCCCTGCACCGTACTGTTTTGGGCGTTCAGGCTTCCGGCCAACGGCGACGGCTTGTTGTTTCCGCTTTGCTTTTTCAGGCTCTCGGCCAACGGCGATGATTTATTATTATCGCCGTAATAAACCAGCGGATAGACCTTATATCCGGGCTGAAAAACCGTTTCCGGCGCGTAAAAATCCGTCGTATTCACCCCGACAGTAAACATTGCCGTTCTTATATTGCTGCGGGCATAATGCTCATACAGCTCACGGTACGGAGTCAACACAACAGGAAACTTTTTCAGCCCGCGCCAGTCAAACGGATAATAATCTTCATTATAGATAAAATTCCATGCCGCCGGGGACGTCTCCAACTGAGAGGCAAACTCAGGCGGACGAAACCACAAGCCGACCGTCCCGGCTGCCGGCAAGGACGAAGAATTCAATTTAACTTCGTAGCCTAACCGCTTTAATTCGCGGATAAAACCTGTTTCACGGGAATCGGGAACAGGGGATTTGGCATAAACATAAACAATGTCTTTTTTAACCGCCAAAAACGGCAGGGCGCAAAGCGCCGCTGCCGCAATGGCTGCCAACAGCCCCAAAACCGTCTTTTGAGCCGCCGGCAATTTCATCTCAGAGCTTCTTTTCGTTAATCAGAAACTCGACCAATCCGTTCATACGCTGTACGAACATATCGGCATTATATTCCGAAACGGCGATTTTATATGCCTTTTCGGCTTTTTCGGCACGCGCTTTCGGATCATTGAGGTACTGATTGTATAAAGCCTTCAGTTCATCCGCGTTTTTGAACATCGGGATCGAATCGCCGAAAACGGCTTCGATTTCCTTGTTGTACGGCGCAATCATAAAGCCTTTGCTTGCGGCAATGTCATAAACGCGCGACGGAATCATGCCGATTTGCGACTCGTGTTCGGAAACGTTGACGAGATTGATTTTCGCCGACGAGAAATAAGCACCGAGGTCATTGTCGTGAATATATTCGCCTTTGATATAGGAATCGTCGATATTTCCAGCCCAGAAACGGCCGAATATTTCCAGCGGCAGCTTGGCTTCCACCGCGGCAGCAACCGCAGGGCTCGGGCGTTCGTTATCGCCGACATACAGCAAATCGCGCTCCAATTCGGGTTTCGGCGCCGGATAGAATACGGACGGATCCGTCAGTTCCGGAATATACGCCGCAGCATATCCGCTGCCGAGCAGATAGTTATAGAAATCGCGCGAAGACGTAGCCACGCCGTCATAAACCTTGATTTCATTCTCAAACAGAGAATCGTAGTCGCGGATATAGACGATATTAACCGCCTTTTTGTTGGTCTTTACCTCATTAAACGGACCGTAGCCGCGGATATACAGGTTTACACCGGCATCGGCTGCCGTATCCGGATACAGATTGTCTTCGGTAGCCGACACAACGTTATAACCGACGCGGGCAAATGCCTTTTCCATCGCCGCATTGACGTCGGCACGCCCCATCGTGCGATACTGCCGCAGTTCGCCGATACGCAGCGCCAGCTTGTTCAAATCGGCCTTTACCGAGCTGCCTTTCATCGCCACCAGGCCGACAATCAGCGCCAGCAGGATGACGGTCAGGACGGAAAGGATTATCTTCATAGTCTTGTCACTCATCGTTTTCTCCCTTATATTGCATTCTGCCTGTCAGTTTATGCGCTTTGCCGGGCGGCACAAGACAAAAACTTTTTATTTACACAGCTTTTAGCATTTGACATCGGCAAATTCTCTCCCTAAATATAATTTGTTTGAAACAATTTGAAAAGGACGAAAAAGTAATGAAATACATTTGCACAGTCTGCGGACAGGTTATCGAAAGCGACACCATGCCGGAAGTATGTCCGGTCTGCGGCGCCAAAACGTTTAAGGTTATGGACGAAGAAAACAAGGCTTATGCCGACGAACACAGAATCGGCGTTGCCAAAGGTCTGGACGAACGCATTGTCGCCGGCCTGCGCGAACACTTCACCGGCGAATGCAGCGAAGTCGGCATGTATCTGGCGATGAGCCGCCAGGCCGACCGCGAAGGCTATCCGGAAATTGCCGAAGCCTTCAAGCGCTATGCTTTTGAGGAAGCAGACCATGCCGCACGCATCGCCGAGATGCTGGGCGAAGTCGTTACCGACTCTACGGAAAAGAACGTTGAAATGCGCGCGGCGGCAGAATTCGGCGCCTGCGACGGCAAGAAGCAGATTGCCACGCTGGCCAAGGAACTCGGCTACGACGCCGTTCACGACAGCATTCACGAAATGGCCAAAGACGAAGCCCGCCACGGCAGAGGCTTTGACGGCCTGCTGAAGCGCTACTTCAACAAATAAGGCGCTGAGAAGCGGTTTTCCTAACCGGCGCAGCCGGTACAGGGGAAAGTATTTATAAATAAAAGCCAGCTGCGTCATAAACCGGCCGGCTTTTATTTTATATATTCCGAGACAGTTTTTATTTCTGCCTGATTTTCAAAAACGGAATAAAGCCGAAAAGATAATGACGCACTTTTCCATGCTTGCTGACTTTTCTGTATACGGGCAAAACCCCGAATAATTTACAGACTGTTGTCTGTCCGGCATTTTTATCATCAATCTCAAGCAATGGAAAAATATCAAATAAAAGAAAATCCCGGCGGCTTGAAATCTTTTGCAAGACGTTTTTTTCTTCCCTTCGCCCATAACGCTTTTCGTGAATGCGCCCCAATTCTTCCGCCAAAAGCTGTTTGTGCGTCGAACTTATTCCGTCGAGATAAAAATTTGCAACATACCGTTCCCAATGCCGGAACAGGCAGCCATTGTTTACAAACATAAGCCACTTATCCATGTCGGCGGCAATCCTGAAAGTTTCATCATACATGCCAAAACGCCGAAACAGACGGCTCCGGATAAAAGATGCCTGATGATTGACCGATTTATTGTAAAAAAATACCTTATCTACGACATCGGGAAATTCTGATTTTCTGACACCCCCGTCTGGAAGCATCCGGTTGAAATCACCATAGATGACATCTGCTGCCGGGTTATCTCCGGCAAAACGCAAAAAATCTCCGACAATACAGTTATCGGCAAACGTATCGCCGCCGTTCATAAAATTTATCCATTTCCCTTTTGCCAGGCGTATCCCTTTGTTCATCGCATCATATATGCCGTTGTCCGGTTCCGATATCAGAATATCAATACGTTCTTTGTAGTGTTTTATCACCTCCAAAGAACCGTCCGTCGACCCGCCGTCAACCACAATCCATTCAAAATCCTGACAAGACTGGCTGACAATGCTTTCGCAGGTGCGCCCTATATCCTTTTCATTATAGCACACGGTAACAATTGAAAGCCGCATTTACTCCCCCTTTCCCTTTTCTTCATACGTCAGCAGGATTTTTTTGCGTTTGGCATAGTCCCACTCCCAAATTTTTTTCTTCATTGTTTCCGGATATGCAAGCTTCGCCTCTGGCTTTATCCTTTTATAGCGGTATAATCCAAGCCACTTGCCACGTCCCAAGGGTATATGCACATTCAGCTTACAGTCAAAGTCATTAATCCAAGAAGCCTGAAAATGATGAACGCAAAAACTATCCGGCGTATCCACGCAAAAATACCAATCGGGATAAATGCGGGACTTGTTATCAATCTCAATTATCCGTTCATTGCTGTAGACGTTCACTATACCATATTTTTGGAACACAGGCACCAACCGAACCGTATTCGGCGTCAAATCCGGAATTCTGTTTTTGGGTATAAAATCAAGATTTTCATAAACAGACAGCATATCTTTTATAATCCCATTGCCTGCCGCAGCGCCTATCACCGCCGTACCGATACTCTCAAAACGCCCGTGCTTTTCCGAACCGATAAAGAAATCCCCCTCCAACAGCGGGGAAAACGTTTTTCTGACTTCGACATCGGTATCCAAATAAATTCCCCCTTCTTTATACAAAGCAAAAAGACGGAAGACATCCGATACAAAAGCCCATTTTTTCGCCTCATAAGCCTGCCGGACATACCGGTTATCGGAAAAACGGAATAAATCTTTTTCCGACCATTCGCGAATTTCATAATCGGGGAGAACTTTTTTCCAGCTTTCCATGCAAAAACGTATCTTTTCGTTTTTCGGGGAGCCGCCGAACCAGCAATAATGGATAATTTTGGGAATCATCGTCATTCCCCTTTCAGCTTGACGGCTGAGCGGTAACTGACCAGCGGCAGGCAGGCAAAGAGGAGAATTTTTGTGCGACGGGCATCGCGGACAATGCGCAGCAGAGGGATAAAACCAAACAGCCGCCAGGTTCCGGTATAGCGCGCCCGTTTTTCAAATTCACGGTACAATGCCGGGTTTTCTGCCTGCACCATAGCGCGGACAGCGTACGACGCATCGTGCATCTTCTGATTTTGCACAATAGAGGTATTGCTCTCGTGCCAACGGTAATGCAACAGGATATCGGGCAGGTTATAAAACTCCGTATGCGGCAGCAGCCGGCACCACAGCGCATAGTCTTCCGCCGGGCTGAATTCTTCTTCATACCGGATATGATGCTGCTGTAAAACGCTTTTTCTTATCATTGCCGCAGGGTGTGTCAGGGCGCAGACCGTCATCAGCGACAATTTAATCGCATGGCTGGTTTCGGGATTATGCGATGCTTTATTTTGAGGGATTTTCAAAACCCGGCCGCTGACAACGCCGACTTCAGGGTGGGCGTCCAGATATGCGGTCTCCTTTTCAAGCCTTTCGGGGAGCGAAATGTCGTCATGGTCCATAACCGCAAGATATTCCCCGCGCGCCATATCAATCAGGAGGTTGCGGCTGGCCGATATGCCGAGATTGGCCGGATTGCGGGAATATCTTATCCGGCCGTCGGCATAGCTTTTTATGACGGCTTCGGCGGTTCTGTCCTCGGGACAGTCGTCCAGCAACAGCAGTTCAAAATCGCGAAAAGTCTGCGACAAAATACTGTCGATACAAGCGCGCAGATATTCTTCCCGCGGGCGGTAAACCGGCACCAGAACCGAAACTTTCGGCGCCGGCGTTTCTTTGTTTATAGTTTGGCTATTCATCAGGTATCCTAAAAACTGTTGAAAAAATACGAACCATAAAATTCAACAGCCTGCACAAAAATATTATTGTGCAAAAACAAAAGCTTTTGATTGCCCACATACAACCTGAGATGTAGAAATAAAACGTTCGTTTAATATCAGCAGCCGAAAGTATAAAAAAATCCCCGCAAGCCGAAGCCAGCGGGGGGAGGAACCGTCCGAACCGGCAGAAGGCCATAACCTACGGGCGTGCCGCCGGAGTATTTGCGTCAGCCGGCTGCTTATTTTGCGGCTGTTCCTTATGAGGCTGCGCATTTTGCGGCGCGGCAACAGAACGCAGCGGCGACGATTTCGGTTTAAAGTTCTTGGCATAGCGGTTAAAGTCTTTTACCTGCTGATTGCCCCAGCCCATTATATATTTATCACCCATAACGATAAACGGCGTGCCGAGCGACTGTTCGGACACCTTGAACTTTTTGGCATAACGCAGCAAATATCCCATATTATTGCCCTCGCGGATATTCAGCCGTTCAATGTCATAATTCCGGTAATAGCGGCTGATATATTCCTCAGCGTGTTCGCAATGCGGGCAGCCGGGCTGCGAAAAGACATAAATCCGGTTGGCGGCGGTTTCTTCTTTGCAGGCGCCGAGCGCCATGGTCGCAGCCAAGGCCAAAACAGTAAATATACGCTTCATTTGGGTTTCCTTTTCAATCTTTATCAAACGGTATCAGCTTATATAATAAAGAGTTAAAAAAAGTTAAAGAGGAAGGACAACGCATAAATTTCTCCCAAACGCCGCTGAAATTTCCCGATGCCGCTGACAAAACCGATGCCATGGCTTAAACCGGAACGATATTTTATACACTTATATTCTTGACAGCAGGCATTTTTTGGTGTTTACTTTGGGCGGTTTAAAAACAATTACATAAAAGGATATTTGGTTATGGCTCTGAAGAACATAAGAGAGAACAGCTATCCGGACTGGTACCAGAACGTGATAGCCGCTGCCGATATGGCCGAAGTTTCGTCCTCGCCGGGGTGTATGGTCATCAAACCCTGGGGATACGGAATTTGGGAACGTATCCAGCGCCTGTTGGACGAAAAGATTAAGGAAACAAATCACGAGAATTGCTATTTCCCGCTTTTCATCCCGTTAAGCTATTTCCAAAAAGAGGCAGAACACGTTGAAGGTTTTGCCAAAGAAATGGCTATTGTTACGCACTCGCGCCTCAGTATGGAAGACGGCAAACTCGTGCCGGCAAGCCCGCTGGAGGAACCGCTGATTGTGCGTCCGACTTCAGAAACCATTATTGCCGACTCGTTTTCCAAGTGGGTACATTCGTACCGCGACCTGCCGGTCATGATTAACCAGTGGGCGAACGTTGTGCGCTGGGAAATGCGCCCGCGCCTGTTTTTGCGCACCCGCGAATT
>OBJF01000845.1_pt1 | contig 31277 bp, 20 predicted proteins | sample 1519091 | NCBI WGS metagenome assembly OBJF01 (sample SAMEA2452124, study PRJEB22498) | human gut metagenome | biome: human feces; feature: human gut; material: feces | place: Australia | collected 2012
ATATGGCAGGTAAATGGCATTTGGGAATGCATGGAGAAGAAAAATGGCCTTTACAGCGGGGCTTTGAACGTTTCTATGGTATTCTTTCGGGGGCATGCAGCTATCTTCGTCCATCGGGAGGACGTGGGCTGACGCTGGATAACACCAAACTTCCGGCTCCGGATGCGCCTTATTATACGACGGATGCTTTTGCTGATTATGCTATCCAGTTTGTGGATGAACAAAAGGATGACCGCCCTTTCTTTCTCTATTTGGCTTTCAATGCTCCTCATTGGCCGCTACATGCGAAAGAGAAAGATATACAGAAATTTACAAAGATATATCGTAAGAAAGGTTGGGATGAAATTCGGGAAGCACGGCGTAAACGGATGGCAAAGATGGGGATTATTGATTCAAATACAGACTTTGCCGAATGGGAAAACCGGAAATGGGACGAACTGACAGAACAGGAAAAGGACCAAGTCGCTTATCGGATGGCTGTATATGCAGCTCAGGTGCATTGTGTAGATTACAATATCGGCAAACTGATTGATTGCTTAAAGAAGAATCATAAAATGGACAATACTCTTATTTTGTTCATGTCCGACAATGGTGCTTGTGCCGAACCTTATGAAGAGCTGGGAGGAGGAAAGGTGGAGGAAGTGAATAATCCGGCTTCGAGTTTTGCGCCGACTTATGGCAGGGCGTGGGCGCAGGTTTCTAATACTCCTTTCCGAAAATATAAATGCCGTGCTTATGAAGGTGGCATTTCTACTCCTCTTATTCTGTCGTGGAAAGGAGCATTAGGGAATAAGAAAGGTAAGTGGTGTCGTGTTCCCGGATATTTGCCGGACATCATGCCGACTATTTTAGAAGCAACCGGAGCTAAATATCCGGAGACTTATCATGGAGGAAATAAAATTTATCCGTTGGTCGGCAGCAGTCTTTTTCCTGCTGTCCATAAGAAAACGGACTCCTTGCATGAATATATGTATTGGGAGCATCAGAACAACAGAGCGATCCGCTGGAGAGATTGGAAGGCTATCCGTGATGAAAAAGGCAAGGAATGGGAACTGTATGATGTCGTAAAAGATCGGACAGAACGCTTTAATGTGGCAGAACAGCATCCGGAAGTATTGACAAGATTGGTTACGGAATGGGAGCGTTGGGCGCATGCAAACTTTGTTTTACCGAAACATCCGAAAAAATAAAAGAAGGACAGATAATGAATAAACTGATCTTGGGGGCGTCTATGGTAGTAAGTGCAACTACATTGTCGTTTGCACAGCAGGTAGAACGCCCTAATATCGTTATTGTACTTGCTGACGATTTGGGATGGGGAGATGTCGGATTTCATGGCAGCGAGATAAAAACTCCTTGTCTGAACGCTTTGGCAGCAGAAGGAGTTGTACTGGATCGGTTCTATACAGCTCCTATCAGTACGCCCACTCGTGCCGGACTTATGACAGGGCGTTATCCCAATAGATTTGGCATACGTACAACCGTTATTCCGCCTTGGCGTGAAGACGGATTGGATGAAAATGAAGAAACTCTGGCCGATATGTTGGCACGTAACGGATATAGTAACAGAGCCATTATCGGCAAATGGCATTTGGGACATACCCGGAAGGTACATTACCCGATAAATAGAGGCTTTTCCCACTTTTACGGGCATCTGAATGGTGCAATTGATTATTTCGATCATATGCGTGAAGGAGAATTGGATTGGCACAATGACTGGGAGACTTGTTATGATAAAGGATATTCTACTGAATTGATTACCCAAGAAGCTGTCAGATGCATCAATACTTATGAGAAAGAAGGTCCGTTCTTGTTGTATGTAGCTTATAATGCCCCTCATACACCGTTGCAAGCGCAGGAAAAAGATATAGAACTTTATTGTGATGACTTTGGTAGTCTGACACCGAAAGAGCAGAAGAGAGTAACGTATCAGGCAATGGTGTCCTGTATGGATAGAGGAATTGGTACGATTGTGGATGCTTTGAAGAAAAAAGGGATAATGGATAATACATTTTTGATCTTTTTTAGTGATAATGGTCCCGCCGGTGTACCGGGATCGTCATCCGGCAAACTACGGGGCAGGAAGTTTGACGAATGGGACGGAGGTGTGCGTGTGCCGGCTGTCTTTTATTGGAAAAGGGCGGAAAGTAACTATAAGAATCTGAGTTCTCAAGTGACTGGATTTGTAGATATCGTTCCGACATTGAAAGAGTTAGTAGGAGATAAGAATCGTCCGGAACGTGCGTATGACGGAATCAGTATACTTCCGTTGTTAATAGGTAGTACCAGTTGTATTGACCGTAATTTCTATTTGGGATGTGGAGCTGTTGTGAACAAAGACTATAAATTGATCAGAAAAGGGCGTAAGCCGGGATTGAATTTGCCACAAGACTTTCTGGTAGACTATCAAACAGACCCTTACGAGAAAAAGAATGCTTCTAATGGAAATGAACAGATTGTGAGATCTTTGTATCAGGTTGCTCTGAAATATGATACCATTACTCCTTGTTTACCCGAGATTCCTTATGGTAAAGGACGTGAGGGGTTTAAAGCACCTGTGGAGTGGAAAGTAACACGCTGAATGAATCGGGCCGAGGCATTCCGAAATGCAGGGTATGTGTTATTAATTCGAGAGACTACTCAATTATAAGACAGCCTCTTTATTATATTTACATATCTTTCAATCCCAGAACTTGTGTCTCAATATCATATTTAGACATTTCTTTTTGTTTTAAATGTTCCACTTTCTCCATGAAAACAGTATGGCTATAGTTGTTCTCAGGAACTCGTTTAACTTCAGCAATAAGAGCTTTCTTACCACTGGATTTAAGAGCAACAATATCTATTTCATAAGAATTTATTCGTTGTTTGCCAATAGAACTTTTTGTTTCCCACCAAGAGCCTATTTCCTTGAAACCTCCGGTTTCTGCCAGTTTCTGTTTGAAGTATTTCTCTAACACCCTACCTGAATAGGTCGGATAATCAGCTTTTGCTAATTGTCTCAAATCATCAAAATTCTGTAATTCAATATAAGAGCGATTCTGCTCAATATATTTAAACCAGAAATTCAAGAAATTATCACCAATAACATATCGTACATTTTTCTTAGTTCCGGGTTTTGCAAAAATAGGACGTTCCCGGGTTATTAAATTGTATACATTCTCCAGTTTGCTTAAATAACCTCCGATAGCTGTACCGCCCAATGCCGATTCTATCTCGCCTTGCGTATAGTGCCCGTTGGCGATTTCTGACAAAATGGAAAAATAGGTACCATAGTTTTTCCCAAACTCAGTTATCAATAAATTACGTCCTTCATCTATAAACAAGGAGTTTTCCGAAAAGACAAAGTCATACATCTTATCTATAGTAAGCGCTTGGTTATCACAAAACAACTCTACATATTTAGGGATTCCTCCTGTCAACGTGTATAAAGCTAATAAGTCATCATTGCTATATCCGGAAGCAAGATCCTCCATTATTTGTTTCAGGACACCGATCTTAAAAGCACGCAGACATAAAATATTGTCAGCACGCCCAAATAGGGGTTCATTATGATCAGTGAATATTTTCTGCATTAAGGAGTACACAGAACCACTGATGACCAAATTTATTTTAGTTTCTTGTTTATACTCATCCCAAAGATTCTGCATATCACTAAAGACGTCAGGTCGGATATTATAAAACTCTTGAAATTCATCTATGACAATATTAAAAGCACGTGTTTTACCAACTTCAAAAAGATATTGCATCAAATTGGTAAAAGTAGGTATTCCTTCAGGAACGAATATGGATAGAGTTTCACGTACTATCTTTACAAAATCAGTAACTAATATGCTTTCAGCTTTTCTTCCAATGAATAAATAAACTGTAGGCGTTCCTTTCAAAGCCTCCTTTATGAGACTGGTTTTACCAATGCGTCTACGTCCTGTGACCACAATCATTCTGGAATTTTGAGTAAATGCAAGCTCTTGCACACGCTTCAATTCCGCAACTTCTTTTTCTCTATTATAGAATTTCATAATGATGATTTGTTTTCTCAACGGCCATTGACTCAACCGCTGTTGCGAAAATACAAAATAAATTGAGAACAATCAATTTTAGCATGCAAATTATGAATGTTTCATCCTATATTATAATTCTTTAAGTAATGCAGATTAAGTTTCTAATTCCGTTATAACATATCTTTCTATATGTCCAAACATTTTTATAACATGGGGGTATATGAATCGGATTAGAGGAGATAATGCAAATTTGTTGACATAGTACTATTGATAAATAGCATAAAGATTGAGTTAGAACAACACAAATACAATACGTTACCGAATTAAACCGTTGATAATATGCCGTTTACAACCTTGCTATACGGTTTGGACAGGACCCGGAGAACCAATTATGCACGGATGACTTCGCCGGTCATTGGGCTCATAATGCCAATCTTTCAGTAAAAGCGATCATGGGTGTAGCCGGATATAGCGAAATGGCGCATATGCTTGGTTTATATGATGTTGCAGAGAAATATGCAGGTATAGCCAAGAAAATGGCGGTGAAATGGGAAGAAATGGCAAATGAAGGTGATCATTACCGCCTTGCTTTCGACCGTGAGAATACCTGGAGTCAGAAATATAATATGATTTGGGACAAGATGTGGAATCTGAATTTGTTCCCCAATAATGTAATCGACAAGGAAGTAAGTTACTATTTGACAAAACAGAATCCTTACGGATTGCCATTGGACTCCCGCAAAGAGTATACAAAGTCTGACTGGATTATGTGGACTGCAACTATGTCTCCGGATCAGGCTACTTTTGAAAAGTTTATAAATCCTCTCTATAAATATATCAATGAAACGACTTCACGAGTACCTATCAGTGATTGGCATGATACGAAAACAGGCAAAATGACTGGTTTTAAGGCTCGTTCTGTAATCGGAGGATATTGGATGAAAGTACTAGTGAATAAGAATTCAAATAATCTGTAAAAATGCATACAAATATTTTTACCAATAAAATCCAATGTATTATGAAAATGAAAAGTAAGACCAAAAGTTGCTGTCAGTACACTCAATGGGTAGTACTGGCTTTACTTACACTTATCTTTGCAAGTTGCAAAGATAATGATGACGCAACAGGAGATTTTGATCCGAATAAGCCTGTTGTCATTTCTGAATTCAGTCCAAAAGAAGGAGGACTTGGAACCCGAATGCTCTTGTATGGAGAAAACTTCGGAAGTGATATTTCTAAAATAAAGGTAACTATCGGTGGACAAGACTCCAAAGTTGTAGGAGCAAAAGGAAAAAGCCTCTACTGTGTTGTGCCAGCTAAAGCTTATGATGGAGATATTAAATTAAGTATTCTCAACGATGAAGGTGAAGAAATTGCAAATACAGAAGCCAATGAGAAGTTTGTATATCAAAAGAAGATGCTTGTTACAACATTTCTAGGAACAATGTATGATGGAAACACCAAATATGATTTAAAAGATGGACCTTTTGATGATTGTGGTGGCTTTGGAGGTGCTGTTTGGTTGTCCTTTGATCCCAAAAATCACAATCATTTATATCTAGTGGGTGAACAGCACCCTACCCGTTTGATTGACTTTGAAAAAGAATATGTAAGTACCGTATATAGTGGATTAAGCAAAGTACGTACCATCTGCTGGACACATGAAGCTGACAGCATGATTATTACCAATGACCAAAATAATAATGATAGACCGAACAATTATATTCTTACACGTGAATCAGGATTCAAAGTTATAACAGAATTGACAAAAGGTCAAAACTGTAATGGTGCAGAAACTCATCCTATAAATGGAGAATTATATTTCAATTCATGGAATGCTGGTCAAGTGTTTCGATATGATTTTACAACTCAGGAAACTACCCCTTTGTTTACGATACAAGATAGTGGATGGGAGTTTCATATCCAATTCCACCCTAGCGGAAACTATGCATACATTGTAGTAGTTAATCAACATTACATCTTACGTTCTGATTATGACTGGAAGACAAAGCGCCTTACCACCCCATATATTGTTTGTGGTCAGCAGGGTGCCAAAGATTGGGTAGATGGAGTTGGTAAAAAAGCCCGCATGCATGCTCCCCGACAAGGTACATTCGTAAAGAATCCAGCATACAAAGGGAGCAGCGATGAATATGACTTTTATTTCTGTGATAGAGAAAACCACTGTATCCGTATCTTAACACCACAAGGTCGAGTAACGACATTTGCTGGTAGAGGCAGTAATGGAACTTCCGGATATAATGATGGTGATTTACGCCAAGAAGCACGCTTCAATCATCCTGAAGGAATCGTATACGATGAAGAAAGAGAATGTTTCTTTATAGGTGACCGTGAAAACCGCCGTATTCGCAAAATTGGCTACGAAGAATAATACATGATTAACACATACATTTATATGATGAAAAACTTTTGGTAACTATATACAATCTTACAGTTTAAAGCCCCTTAAAGGTTGTGAATTTTCAAATTAAATATATTTATTTATGTAATTATTATTTTATAATAAAATACACAAAACAAATTAGTTAAAAACAACAAATTCTTTTGATTACCAGAACATATTTCATATCTTTGCTTCCAAAGATTAAAGATATGAAATTTAGAAAAGATATACAAGAAGATGTTGAAAAAGGGAAATTTCCGAAAGCCTTAAAGCCAATTCATTTATTGCCGAGATTTTCATCTCTTAAGAAAAAGAAAAATATCGACAACAGGATTTGTAAAAAACAAATATATAAAGAAATAAAAGAAACGGAAAATAATGAAGAATCAGAATCAATTTTTCAATATTTTGAATAAATAGCATCAATAGTATAATCAAGCCATTCTTTTGGAAATTGACATTTAGGATTTTTATTTCTTTGATATATCCATTCTCTAAAAACATAAATAGAGATATTGTATTTCTTTAATTCTTTTCTTAATAAAGCTAAGTAAGTTATTTCTTCATTATCTTCATTTATAAAAGTAGAATTTTTAAAAGCTCTTTTTATATAAATTCTCTGTTTATTTCTTATCATAATAATCTCTTTATTAGACGTTACATTTTTTTCTTTTCTACAAAGGTAAAAATCCTTTATGCAAAGTCTAATAAAGAGGTGTGAAGGGGTGTTAATTGTTTATATAATTGTTCAATTTATATAATAGACCTATTTTCAAATATTGCTTTAAATTTTTCTTTTGGGTTTTATTTAAATCTAAAGTTCTACAAACCAATTCTCCATCTATAAGAATATAATGAATAAAATAAAATCCATTTTTTGTAATATTTTTAGAACACCAATCATGTACTTCTTCAAATTGGGATATTCTGTTTTCATTTGAATAATATTTAAGATTATCTCCTTTTACCTTTACTCCAATTATATCTGTTTCAAATATGAATTTATAAGAAAACCCACAATCTTCTATAAATATATCATTGCCAATCTTGCAACAATTAAAATTATTTAGATAATATTTATTCCTACATTTATCTTTAAGTGGAAGTTCAAAAGTGCTTAACTTTTTCTCTTTATAATCACCGAATGGTTTATTTCTATTGTAATTATAATAGGGAAATTCATAGCTACATTTATCTTTAAAGATATTTACATTTTTATTACTATCTATGCGCAATTCAAAATTATAATTTAAAAAAGCATTTTTCTTCTTCTCTTTATTCTCTTTAATTAATTGTTCTATTGGAGTGTTTAATATTACATCCTTTGTTTTTTGTAGATAAGATTTTATCATATCATTTTTTATATTTGAAATTTTTTTCTCAATATCTACTTCATCTAGGATTGATTTAATTTCTTCAATTTCTCTTTTTTCATATTCCTGTTTTTGCTTTTCTTTTAGAGCCTTTTCCTTTTTTTCTTGCTCGGTTTTATTTTTTATTGGATATATTCTTATAAATTTATTTGGTATTTGTGGTATATATCCTTTTTCGTCTGTTTTCATATTATAAAAATTCACACTAAAGGATAGGTCGTTATTATAAGTTGCTTCATAATTATAACCTTGATTATTAAGATATATATCCAATTTATTCTTAGATTTAACTAAGCATTTTCCTATATAAACTAACTCACTTATAGCTTCAATAGCATCACCAATATAAACATACTGTTCATTCAATTCATCATAACCTTTTAAAGCTATAGTTAAAATAAATCCAGTAGATTTTTTACTAGAAGAAGATAAATCATTGATATTGATAATAAAACAATTTTCATTTTTCAATTTATGTTTGGAAAATCTTAAAATATCATCAACTTCTAATACCATATTATTGGTATATTGATTAATAACACCATATTTTTCATAAGTATAAGTTGAATCTTGACTAAATACATTAAAGCATAATGAAATAGTGAATAATATCAATAATAGTTTCTTCATAACATACATAAAATTAAAATTATACATAATAGGGTTCAAATATAATAATTATAAGCAATACAAAGATGTTAAATTAATAAAAAACGATTTGCATAAAATTTATGCAGCTATAATATCCAAATAAGTTATCTTAAAATAGGAGTTACGCAATAGTAATTTGAATTTACTCGAATCCCTTATTTTTCTTGTATTGTATCTAAAGGTAAATTCATTAGCATATAATTGTAGATGCTTTTTGCTTATATGGTGATAAATACCTATAATACCTCTTTTGAATATAGACCAAAATCCTTCAATTGTATTGGTATAAATTCTTCCGTCAACATATTTACCTTTACCATGGTCTACAGTATAATGATAAAACATCTTATCTACTGCATTATATCCTAACCATTCATCTGTATATAATACAGTATAGTCTCTTTTTACAAATTCTAATATTTTGGGAGTCAATTCTTTTTGAGATGTATTTTCTACAACTCGGGTGATAGCATCTCCTTTTCTTTGCAACATTCCAAAAACAGGAGTTTTATCTTTAAAGCTTCTACCTTGAGCGTTTTTTACCTTTTTATCCCAATGCCTATTTTTGTTTTTGCCACCGACAAAAGTTTCATCGCATTCAACTTCACCACTAAGCCTACCTCTATTTCTACAAATAAAATAAGTTCTTATCTTTTGTAATATATACCAAGCTGTTTTCTGAGTTATCTTCAAATCTCTTGACAACTGTAATGAAGATATACCTTTTTTATGAGCTAATACTAACCATATTGCCATGAACCATTTTCTTAGTGGTAATTTAGTACCATGAAATATTGTTCCTACTTTAACATTGAATATTTTCTGAGTATTCTTGCACATATACCTATGATTAGGTAAATAATAGACTTTCGATTTTTTATCAAATGGAGATTTGACTTTACCATTTCTCCAACGTAATTTTTCTAAGTAAACGATACAAGATTCTTCATCTGGAAAAGCTTCAAGTAATTCAATTAGAGAGTTAAATTTAGATACATCAATCATGTTTCCTCCTTTGCATTTTTATTATTAATATTTTATTTATAAATCAATAGATTTAAATATTGTAATTAATTGATTATTAGATATTTAAATTTTAATAATGCAAAGGTATATAAGGGAAATGTGATTAATTGTCAAAGCTATTAAAGAGGAGTTAATAGGGGTTACTTATCTTTACTAAAATGATTGATTACTTTTATAAATTTCGTATGTTTACAAAAAACTGGAGTGGTATTTCAAAGAACTAACCAAATTTTCAAAGCACTTTAAATGCTTAAAAACGAAATAAATATGGAAGGATACATTTTCTTATTTTCTCGTTTCGAACGTAACTCTCTCGGACAATGGGAAGTAGCTGCGTATTATAAAAAAGTTTAGTTGTCTTTTGTCCTCACACTCCAGTTTTGTTTTTCTACTTATGCAATGATATTTTTATAAATAAGAAGTTAGGAGTATTTTACTATCCAAAAAATCACATTTCACACAAGTATTAATAAATGTGCATTTTTATGAAAAGAAAATATATTGAGTACAAAATAGCTGAATACCCAGAAAGAACTGCTCAAGGTTTAGCATGGGTAGTCATATTCAAAAGAATATATTTATAATTGTTTTACTCCTAAACTTCTGACTTTATTTTTTAATTATATATCTATATAAAAATATATATTACAATAAAAATATTTTATATTTTAACAAGGGTTAAGCTGTAAGATTGTATATAGTTACCAAACTTTTTATTTATATGCATGTTGTTGCTTGGACTTTCTACCAGTGCTTTGGCACAAGAAAGCATTGTAGTAACAGGTGTCGTAACTGATACAAATAAAGAGCCCATGATTGGGGTTAATGTATCAATAAGTAATATACCCGGCTTAGGTGCCATTACTGATTTGAATGGAAAATACAGTATTAAAATGCCACCCTACCACAAATTGGTATTTACTTATATAGGCTTTGAAAAAGTAGAAGTATTAGTCAAAGAGCAACGAACTGTCAATGTCACAATGAAAGAAGCAAGTGCTAGAGAGATTGACGAGGTGGTAATCACGGGTACCGGTGCCCAAAAGAAGTTGACTGTAACAGGTGCTATTACTAATGTGGATGTAGATGTCTTAAAAGCAAATCCCTCAGGTTCTATGGCTAATGCCCTGGCAGGTAATGTACCGGGCATCTTAGCGATGCAAACTTCCGGAAAGCCGGGTAGTGTTTCTGAATTCTGGATCCGTGGTATTTCAACTTTCGGAGCCAGTAATTCCGCATTAGTTCTCGTTGACGGATTCGAACGTAGTCTGGATGAAATAAATGTAGAAGATGTCGAATCTTTTTCCGTATTAAAAGATGCATCAGCTACTGCTATTTACGGTTCCAAAGGTGCAAATGGAGTAGTATTAATCACAACCAAACACGGTAAAGCCGGGAAAATTAATATCAGTGCAAAAGCGGAAACGTTCTACAATATGCTCACCCAAGTTCCTGACTTTGTAGATGGATACACATATGCTTCCATGGCAAATGAAGCTAAAATCACACGTAATCTTGAGCCGCTATATAAAGCGGACGAATTGGAAATATTCCGTTTAGGACTAGATCCTGATTTATATCCCAATGTTAATTGGATAGATGAATTACTACGAAAAGGTTCATGGAGCACTCGTGCCACACTAAGCATGAACGGTGGTGGTAATACAGCACGATACTATGTATCAGGAAGCTATCTTGACCAACAAGGTATGTACAAAGTAGATAAAGCTTTGAAAGATTACAATACAAATGCAAATTTCCGTCGTTGGAATTACCGCATGAATGTAGATATAGACATCACTAAATCAACTCTATTAAAAGTCGGTGTTTCAGGTTCATTACAAAAGGCCAATGATTCAGGAGTTGGCAGTGATGCTATTTGGACAGCTCTTATGGGATATAATGCCATTATGGTTCCTAAATTATATTCTAATGGATACGTACCAGCCTATGGAAATGACAATGGAGATCGCTTTAATCCATGGGTTCAAGCTACAATGACTGGTTATCGGGAAAACTGGAAGAATAATATCCAGACTAATGTAACCTTAGAGCAGAAACTTGATTTCATCACCAAAGGACTTAGATTCGTGGGACGCTTCGGATATGACACAGAAAATAACAACTGGATTAACCGCAGAAAATGGCCGGAACAGTGGAAGGCAAAACGTTTCCGCGCAACAGACGGAACCCTCGATTATGACCGTGTAGCTGAAGAAAGAAAGATGTTTCAAGAGAGCGGTTCCGATGGCCTTAGAAATGAATTCTTTGAAGCAGAGTTACATTATAGCCGAGGATTCAAACATCATCATCTAGGAGGAACATTAAAATATAACCAGTCTTCAAAAATAAAAACGGTAGGCCTTGGAGATGATCTTAAACAAGGTATTGCCAGACGTAATCAAGGATTGGCAGGACGATTTACCTATAACTGGAATTATCGTTATTTCATTGATTTCAATTTCGGATATACCGGTTCGGAGAATTTCGCAGCAGGACATCGGTTTGGTTTCTTCCCTGCCATCTCAGGAGCTTGGAACATAGCTGAGGAGTCTTTGATAAAAAAACATCTTAAATGGATGAACATGTTCAAAATTCGATATTCATACGGTAAAGTAGGTAACGACAATTTGGGAAATACTCGTTTCCCCTACCTTTATGATATTGAAACAATGACTAAAAAAGATGGTGACAAAACTGTAGACACTGGTGGATACAACTTTGGAGATTACACGTTTGACAGATATTATGGTGGTATGCGCTATTCTTCTTTATCTTCGCCTAACGTTACATGGGAAATTGCAACAAAGCATGACCTCGGTATTGACTTCTCTTTTTTCAATGACAAATTATCCGGTTCTGTTGACTATTTTAATGAGAAACGCGAAGGAATCTATATGTTACGCGAATATTTGCCGGGGATAGTCGGTTTAGAAAGTAATCCTAGTGCCAATGTTGGAAAAGTGACTTCTGAAGGTTTTGACGGACATTTCACTTTCCGCCAGAAACTGGGAGCTGTTGGCTTAACAATACGTAGTAATATCACTTATAGCAAAAATGAAATAGTAGATAGAGATGAAGAAAACAACTACTACTGGTATAAAATGCAAAAAGGACATCGTGTAAATCAAGCAAGAGGATTGATATCTTTAGGGTTGTTTAAAGACTATGATGATATCCGTAATAGTCCGGTACAAGATTTCGATGGTTATAAAGTAATGCCTGGTGATATTAAATATAAAGACGTGAATGGTGATGGTAAAATTGACGGTAATGACCAAGTCGCAATCGGTGCAACGACCAAACCTAATCTTATTTATGGATTCGGAATAGCTGCAAACTGGAAAGGTCTAGATGTGAATCTGCACTTTCAGGGAGCCGGAAAATCAACTTATTTTATCGATGGCTCAACAGTCCATATGTTCAAGTTGGGAGATGGCTGGGGAAATGTCCTGTCAGAGATGGCTAATTCCAATCGTTGGATTTCAGCAGATATATCTGGTGATCCAGCTACAGAGAATCCGAATGCTGAATATCCCCGACTATCCTACGGACCTAATTCTAATAACTATCAGCAATCTACTTATTGGTTACGCAACGGGTCTTATCTACGTTTAAAGACTGTAGAAGTAGGGTATACGCTACCAACCCAGCTGGTAAATAAGGTACATTTTAACACTGTCCGTATCTTCTTTGTTGGCACCAATTTACTCACATGGTCTGCATTCAAATTATGGGACCCGGAAATGGGAAGTACGGATGGAAAGAGATATCCGCTCAGCAAAAATTTATCTTTAGGAATATCCGTTAATTTATAATACACGCAATGACATTATGAAGAAAATATACATTATTTTATCATTTATAATAGGGATAGGATTTACCCTCAGTTCATGTTCCGATTACTTGGACTCTGATTATCTATTTGATGAGCGTATGTCAATAGAAGATGTTTTTACAAGCAGAGCTTATTCTGACAAATGGCTGGCACGCGCATACTTCTTTTTGGGAGATAACCATCTTCTCGATGTAGCCAGTAAAGGATATGTTCCTTTCTGTTTTGCTGATGACATGTATTTCGGTGATCGAGATGACCGATATAAAGCATGGAAAAACGGTGAATATAACGAAGGAGGTTTAGCAGGAGAAAGTGCAGAAATCTGGAACAAATGTTATAAAGGCATTCGCCAAGCCTCTATATATTTGAACAATATAGACATGAATACGGAATATACAGCGGAAGAAATTGCTGACAACAAAGCACAAGCGCACTTTTTGAAAGCCTATTTCTACTGGATTATGTTGCGCTTGTTCGGTCCTGTTCCTATTGTGCCGGATCAAGGCATTGACTACATGGAAGATTATGATGCAGTAGCACAACCGCGTAATACGTATGACGAATGTGTGACCTATATCACAAATGAATTAGTTCTGGCTGCGCAAGCTCTCCCTTTAGACCGTGCAATACAAGAAATAGCTCGCCCCACCCGTGGTGCGGCATTAGCTCTTCGTGCCAAAGTTCTGCTATATGCTGCCAGCCCATTAATGAATGGACAAACGCCTGCTGATATTGCTTCAGAACTGGTAGATGATCAAGGTAATCGACTGTTACCAGAAGCTTACGATGAATCTAAGTGGGCGAAAGCTGCTGCCGCTGCCAAGGATGTGATAGAATTGAACCGTTACACGCTGTTTGTTTCTTATGCTACAGACAAAGGGGATATTGCATTTCCTGCAACGATTGCTCCTCCATACCACCCTGAATTCTCAGAACAAGCTTGGCCGAATGGGTGGAAAGACATCGATCCGTTCGAATCTTATCGTGCTATATTCAACGGAACAGTCAGTGCTTTTGAGAATAAAGAATTAATTTTTACCCGTGGGCAGAATACTGGTGACCAAAGCATTAATAACATGGTAATACATCAGCTACCACGTGTTGCTAAAGGATGGAATACACACGGACTTACACAGAAACAATGTGACGCATATTATATGAATGATGGAACTGATTGTCCCGGTAAAGATAAAGAAATCAACCGCGGTGACGGTTCGGAACGCATGTCCGGCTATGTGACGAAAGAAGACGTAGAAGCAGGTCGTTACAAACCTTTGTCAGAAGGCGTCTCTTTACAGTATGCTAATCGTGAGCCCCGTTTCTATGCTTCAGTAGCCTACAATGGTGATGTTTGGAATTTGTTGAACAGCAATAAAAATGCAGGAGAACCTCAAAACATACAAGTCTTCTATTACCGTGGAGACGGTAATGGGTATACAAACTCGATGTTTTGGTTACGCACCGGCATTGGAGTTAAAAAATTTGTACACCCGGATGATATGGGTAAAGGAGACAACAATGAAGAACTTATTAAAAAGAAAGTAGAACCGGCTATCCGTTATGCAGAAGTTCTGTTGATTTATGCCGAAGCATTGAACGAATTAAACGGGCAATACGACATACCTTCTTGGGATGGTAATAAGACTCATATAATCAAACGCGATATCAATGAAATGAAAAAAGGAATTCGTCCTATACGTATTCGTGCAGGAGTTCCTGATTATACCCAAGAAGAATATGATGACCCTATCGAATTCCGCAAAAAGTTAAAACGTGAACGTCAGATTGAATTGATGGGAGAAGGACATCGCTATTTTGATTTACGTCGTTGGCTAGATGCTCCGGTAGAAGAATCAACTCCAATTTATGGGTGTAACACTTTAGCAACTAAAGAAATGGCAGATGTATTCCATACACCGGTAGCAGTACCTTCATTACCAACAACCTTCTCACGCAAAATGTGGTTTTGGCCAATCAATCATACTGAATTAAAGCGCAACAAACGTTTAACTCAAAATCCAGGCTGGACTTATCCGGAATAATCTTATAAACTTGAAAAAAATGAAAAAGATATATTATTTACTCTTAGCCATGACTGTACTGATAGTATGTGCGTCATGCAATAATGAATGGGAATCTGAACAATATGTGCAAATGGTATCTTTCAAGGCACCAGTCAACGCACAAGGAGTAACTCCTATTTACATACGTTACAAGCCGGAAGGGAAAGTAACATACCAACTCCCATTGATAGTCAGCGGGTCAACCATGAATTCCAAAGACTTGAATGTGCATGTAGGATTGGATCTTGACACATTGGATGTGTTGAATGTTGAACATTTCGGCAGCCGTAAAGAACTTTTCTTTAAACCGTTGGAAAACAAGTATTACGAGTTCCCGGAAACAGTACAGATACCGGCAGGCGAATGTACAAGCTTACTGCCTATCGATTTTGCCCTGAAAGATTTAGATCAGGTAGACAAATGGGTATTGCCGTTAGCTATTCAGAGCAACGATCCATCACACAACTACCAGGCCAATCCCCGCAAATTTTATAGGAGGGCGATGTTACGTATTTCCCCATTCAATGATTATTCCGGGCAATATAGTGCTACTGCGTATAAAGTATATTTTAAAGGAAACGAAAAAGAGGCTATAGTTCCGGAATACCATACTTCTTATGTAATAGATGACAAAACTATATTTTTCTATGCGGGCCTTATAGACATTGACCGCTTGGATCGGAAATATTACAAAATTAAATTTGAATTTACAGAAGAGAAAATAGATCTTCAAACACGTAAGCTGAAGATTTCTTCTGATAATGAGGACATAAATCTGGTAGTGAAAGGGCAACCTTCCTATACGGTTGAAGAAGAGATGGATGCTACACGACCTTACCTAAAACATATTTACGTAACAATCAACAATCTGGAATATGAGTTTACAGATTATACTTCAGTTCCGGGTTATCCGCTTGAATATGTTGTAAAGGGATCTCTAACGATGGAACGTAAAATAAATACTCAAATACCAGACGAAGATCAGGCAATTGAATGGTAAATGCCAATTTTAATAAAAAGAAGAGTGAATTTTATAGAAAGTTTACTCTTCTTTCTATATTTGCATACAGAATAAAATACTGAGAATCAAATAACTTCAAAATGAAACATACGCAAATTAGCAGAAGAGAGTTTCTGAAGAATATCGGAATGACCGGAGCTGGAGTTCTTCTTGCAGCAAGTCCCTGGCTTTCTGCCTTTTCAGAAGCCGTGAACACCTCCAATGAAAAATGTCGTTTGGGGGTTATTGGACCAGGCTCACGAGGTCGCTTCCTTATGAGCTTTTTAGTCCAAAATCCTAAAGTTGATATCGTAGCACTTTGCGATATTTACCAGCCTTCGATAGATGAAGCATTGAAGCTTGCTCCCAAAGCAAAAGTATATGGTGACTATCGTGAGCTATTGGAAAACAACAACATAGATGCTATACTTGTAGCGACTCCTCTCAGTTCGCACTGTAAAATTGTAATGGATGCTTTTGATGCCGGTAAACATGTATTCTGTGAAAAAACAATTGGTTTTACAATGGAAGAATGTTTCCGTATGTACAATAAACATCGTAGTACGGGAAAAATATTCTTCACAGGTCAACAGCGTCTGTTCGATCCTCGTTATATCAAAGCTATGGAAATGATTCATGCCGGCACATTTGGAGAAATAAATGCGATCCGCACATTCTGGTACAGAAATGGAGACTGGAGACGCCCAGTTCCTTCTGCTAATTTAGAACGACAAATTAACTGGCGACTCTATAAAGAGTATTCAAAAGGACTAATGACGGAACTGGCCTGCCATCAATTACAAATAGGAAGTTGGGCATTGAATAAACTCCCAGAGAAAGTGATGGGACATGGAGCTATTACATACTGGAAAGACGGTCGGGAAGTATACGACAATGTAAGTTGCCTATATGTATTCGATGATGGCGTAAAAATGACATTCGATTCTGTTATTTCCAATCAATTTTATGGTTTGGAAGAGCAAATCATGGGAAATCTCGGAACTGTTGAACCAGAAAAAGGTAAATATTACTTTGAAAGTATCCCGCCGGCACCCGGTTTTCTGCAAATGATAAACGATTGGGAAAATAAATTATTTGACACTCTGCCTTTCGCAGGTACCAGTTGGGCTCCGGAAACGGCTAACGAAAACAAAGGAGAATTAATCCTCGGAGAACGTCCTAAGAGCGATGGCACTTCTTTGTTATTGGAAGCTTTTGTAGAAGCTGTTATTACTCGCAAACAACCCGCAAGAATCGCGGAAGAAGGATATTATGCGAGTATGCTCTGCCTATTGGGTCACCAAGCGTTACAGGAAGAAAAAACACTATATTTCCCTGATGAATACAAAATTAATTATCTGAATCATCAATCAAAAACATCCGAAGCAGTATGAAAGATACAATCCTGACCGCTCGACGAAAGAAAACAGAGTTGATTACACTGTTCCTGTGTTTTATTATTGCCAATTTGGTCAATTTATACTCTATATTTACGTATAATACTCCTTTGACGGAGATGATAACTTCATTTTTTTATGTGCTCATATTTTCTGTAGCGCTATATATCATCTGGAGCCTTTTACGTATCCTCTTTTATGGCATAACAGCACTATTCAAAAAGAAAAAAGAATAATAACAGATTTATAACATATAATCAACAGAATACTTAATCAATATCAATGAAGAAATTATGGTAACACGAAGAGATTTCCTGAAAACAATGACAATGGCTTCTGCCGGACTGGCAGCAGGAGCTGGTGAAATATTGAATGCACAAACATTGTCATCTTCAAAAAACAAAAACGAAAAAGTGAAGATAGCTTATGTAGGTATCGGTAACCGCGGGCAGCAAATTATTGAAGATTTTGCCCGGACCGGCATGGTAGAAGTAGTTGCCCTCTGTGATGTAGACATGGGTGCCAAACATACACAAAAGGTAATAGGCATGTATCCCAAAGCAAAACAGTTCAGAGACTTCCGCCAGATGTTTGATAAAGCGGGAAAAGAATTTGATGCCGTTGCAATTGCTACACCAGATCACTCTCATTTTCCGATTAGCATGCTAGCTTTGGCATCTGGCAAACACGTATATGTAGAAAAGCCGTTAGCACGTACTTTCTATGAAGCGGAACTTTTGATGCAAGCAGCGCTCAAACGTCCTAATCTGGCTACACAAGTAGGAAACCAAGGACATTCTGAAGCAAACTACTTCCAGTTCAAAGCTTGGATGGATGCCGGAATTATTAAAGACGTGACCGCCGTCACTGCACACATGAATAACGTACGGCGTTGGCATAAATGGGATACAAACATTTATAAACTCCCCTCAGGACAGCAACTTCCGAAAGACATGGATTGGGATACATGGCTCGGCGCTGTTCCATATCATGAATACAATGAAAAATATCATCAGGGAGAATGGCGCTGTTGGTATGACTTCGGAATGGGAGCTTTAGGAGACTGGGGAGCACATATTCTGGATACCGTTCATGAGTTTTTGGAATTAGGATTGCCCTATGAAGTAACTTTATTGCATGAAAAAGGGCATAATGATTATTTCTTTCCTTATTCTTCCACTATTCTTTTCCGCTTCCCACAACGCAAAGGGATGCCACCCGTAGATATCACCTGGTATGACGGACTAGACAACCTCCCTCCTATTCCTGCCGGTTACGGAGTATCAGGATTAGACCCTAATATCCCCACGACTAACCAAGGAGATGTTCCGGCCGCCAAATTGAATCCTGGAAAGATCATTTATACAAAAGACCTGACATTTAAAGGAGGAAGTCATGGAAGTACCTTATCCATCATTCCCGAAGAAAAAGCCAAAGAGATGGCAGACAAGCTACCCCAAATACCAAAGAGCCCGTCCAATCATTTCGAGAATTTTTTATTGGCATGTAACGGTATAGAAAAAACACGTTCTCCATTCGAAATCAATGGAGTGCTAAGTCAGGTATTCTCACTTGGTGTAATGGCTCAACGCCTCAACACTCAGCTGTTCTTCGACAGCCGTACCAAACAAATTACAAATAACGAGTTTGCCAATGCAATGCTGACAGGGATACCTCCACGCAAAGGTTGGGACGAATTTTATAAATTATAAATGAACATAACCACCCATTAAACCAGCTATAAACAATTTACTAAGAATAACATTAAAAATGAAAAAGAACTTCTTATTTACTTTACTTTTATTCTGTGCGGCTTCATTATCTGCGCAGACCTGGGAACCTCTTTTCAACGGCAAAAACCTGAAAGGATGGAAAAAACTAAATGGCAAAGCCGAGTATAAAATCGTAGATGGTGCCATTGTGGGTATTTCTAAAATGGGAACTCCAAATACTTTTCTGGCAACAACCAAGAACTATGGAGACTTCATACTTGAATTTGATTTCAAAATTGATGACGGATTAAATTCAGGAGTACAACTTCGTAGTGAAAGCAAGAAAGATTATCAGAATGGTCGTGTGCACGGTTATCAGTTTGAAATTGACCCGTCTAAGCGAGCTTGGTCAGGAGGTATCTATGATGAAGCACGCAGAAACTGGTTGTATCCACTGACTTTGAATCCGGCTGCAAAAACCGCTTTTAAAAACAATGCATGGAATAAAGCCAGGATTGAAGCTATCGGAAATTCTATCCGTACCTGGATTAATGGAGTACCTTGTGCCAATATCTGGGATGATATGACACCTAGCGGATTTATTGCATTGCAAGTACACGCAATAGGTAATGCTTCCGAAGAAGGTAAAACTGTCAGCTGGAAAGACATCCGTATTTGTACAACGGATGTAGAACGTTACCAGACACCTGAAACGGAAGAAGCGCCCGAACGAAATATGATTGCCAACACCATATCTCCACGTGAAGCCAAAGAGGGTTGGGCCCTACTTTGGGATGGTAAAACCAACAATGGTTGGAGAGGAGCAAAATTGAATGCTTTTCCGGAAAAAGGATGGAAGATGGAAGATGGAATTCTGAAAGTGATGAAGAGCGGAGGAGCAGAATCAGCTAATGGTGGAGATATCGTAACTACCCGCAAATATAAAAACTTCATTCTCACGGTAGATTTCAAGATTACCGAAGGCGCAAATAGCGGGGTTAAATACTTTGTCAACCCAGATTTGAACAAAGGAGAAGGCTCTGCTATTGGCTGTGAGTTTCAAATTCTTGATGATGACAAACATCCAGATGCTAAACTTGGAGTAAAAGGCAACAGAAAGTTGGGTTCATTATATGATCTTATTCCGGCTCCAGAGAAGAAGCCTTTCAACAAAAAAGATTTTAATACCGCCACCATTATTGTACAAGATAACCACGTAGAACACTGGCTGAATGGGGTAAAACTGATCGAATATACTCGCAATACTGACATGTGGAATGCTTTGGTTGCCTACAGTAAATATAAAAACTGGCCTAATTTTGGTAATTCCGCAGAAGGCAATATTCTTCTTCAAGATCATGGAGACGAAGTCTGGTTTAAAAATGTAAAAATCAAAGAGCTGAAATAACTTGCACTGAAAAGCCGATTTCTAACATAAAATCAAGAGTAGAAGGGCATGCACAAAGTGGCATGCCCTCTTAATATTTCAATAAAACAAAATGCAGCATACAATTCAACACTTATACAAGACACATGGTGATGACGGTTTGCTTTATGCTTGGTTTTTATCCATGCATACACGCGTAGATATAATACTCTGCTGCCAGAAATCAGAAAATGAATTAATGCTTGTAGTTAATAGTATATATGACACTCTCCGACAACTGGAAAGAATTGCAAATTATTATGACCCTTCCAGTGAATTATCGCAAGTCAATCAAAGAGCTTCCACAGCTCCTGTTATGATCAGTCAGTCTCTTTACAGGATGATTTCATTGTGCACAGAATATCATAAAAAAACCTTAGGATGTTTCGATGTTACTATCCACTCAGATAATTATAATCAAGATACCATACACTCCATTCATTTATACCCCGAAGCACAGAGTGTCTTCTTTCAACAAGCAGGTACTACAATAAACCTTTCCGGATTTCTTAAAGGTTATGCTCTCGACAAAATAAGAGAAATATTAAAGGTTCACATCATAGCAAATGCCTTAATAAATATGGGAAACAGTTCTGTACTCGCTCTAGGCAATCATCCGGTTGGCACAGGATGGAAAGTCAGCTTTGACGATCAGGCAAGTACTACAAAAAACCATAAAACTCAATCCATACTCCTTAATAACGAATGTTTAACCACCTCCGGAAACAACTCGGATGATCGCAAACACATTATCTCTCCTTCAAGTGGCAAACCACTGGAAGGAGTAAGACAAGTGACAGTAGTAACGGATGATGGAACCACCGGTGAGATTCTCTCAACCAGCCTGTTCGTAGCAAATCAAAAACAGCGCGAGTTAATAATGAGCGAGTTTCTCCCCAAAAGAGTTATTGATTTGGAACTGTGCCAGATGGTTTAGGTAACGGAGTATTCACCGGTAAAGGGACTCCCAAATCCGGCATTCCATCAGCATCCCATCCTATCTTCTGCAATCGTGGATTGCGACTTTCCGACTCTCCCGTATTACCGCTAGGAACACTTCTTGCCTGATACAATATATACCATTCCGTTCCATCAGGCGAAGGAAGAAAGGAAAGGTTAGCCGGGCCATACACTCCATCTTCCGGTCTCTGTTGAAATACAGGAACGGGGCTCTTCTTCCAGGAAGCCGGATTCAGCAAGTCACTATCCGCGTCAGCAGTCAACATTCCGGTACAATAATAAGGAGACCAGCAACCGCTTGCCGCATAATAGACAATGACAGTCCGGTTATCTTTGGAATGAAAATACTGAGGGCTTTCATTTACATAAATCGGATAAGCAGTCCGCCCGCCATCCGGATTTACCCACTGCCGTTCCCATTCATACTCCGGCTTCGAAATCAGAACCCTTTCCGTAGCCAATGTCCAGGGGTTTTCCATGCGGGCAATATAGATGCATTGTGTTTCACTGCCTATCCTCCGATTAGGCCACCCGGACCATAGAAGATAAAGCTCCCCTTTATGTTCAAAAGTTGAGGGATGTATTCCCCAGTTCCAATCGGGATTGGTCATGATCGCTCCTTTCATGCGAAACTCTCCCTGCATAGGGTCAGGAGAATCATTCTCAATCACATAAATCTGATGATTATCTGTATTTCCATCATCGGCAGCAAAATAGATATACCATTTACCATTGATATTCCGTATTTCCGGATTCCAAAGGTTATGGCTATTCGAAGGATCTTTAGGCACCCAGACCTCTTTACAAGTGGAATGAGCCATATCGGTAATATCGGTGGTTACCCACAGATATATTTGCTCATTAGTTTCATGGGTATAATAATATTTACCATTATGGTAAATCGCGCTTGAATTAGCCCCTTCCATAAATAATGGATTGGCATAAGTATCTTTTTCAACATCTTCTTTTTTTCCCGCCCGTTTGGAATTACAAGAGATGTTCAGCAAAACAAGGAATAATAACAAACATAAATTGATTCTCATAGTTTCATTTTTAAGATGATACAAAGAAAAGACTTTTTTTTCATTAATAGTTAATAAAGCGAAAATAAAAATTAAGTTTGGAATATCATTCTCGTCATTACATCGTGACACATCCTGCTGATGACAGGAAAACAGAAAAAAGAGAATGTAAAGACAAACTACCCATTAATAATAAAAACAGAAAGTTTCTTGGCATCATTACACACTTTCACACGAAATATATTAACCGTTTATATACTTCTTCAGAATCATTTATTAATAAATTCTTTCATCGTTTATTATAAACGTCCCCCAAGTTTATTATAAACCCGAGCATCGTTATTTCAGCAACAAATATTAATTTTAAGCAACAAAAAGGGCTGCAATTCCCATAAAGAATCGCAGCCCTTAGCTTGTATCAGACTATCCGGCAAGCACTATCCGAAGTGGAAACGCTTGCAATCTGTTATTATATTGTACTTATTATTACTCATTTTTCGTCTATATTATCAATGTTATCGAATTTACTTCCGGTTCTCACTTACAAATATACAACATAAAAAACGGTTTGTCAAGCCCTGCATGCTTCTTTCATACATCTGATGATAAATCAAATGGTAGAATCGGCATCCGGAGTGCTTTCTACCGCTGTATCGGAAGCAGACAACTGATTGACATATTCCTTCGGGAGAACTCCATATTGTGCCTTGAAACACTTGGCAAAATAAGAGGAGGAAGTGAATCCAACCTGTGCCGCAACCTCGGAAATACGTGTACCGCCCTGAATTAACTCAGCTGCCTTATTCATACGGAGGGCCTTCAGATAATCATTGGGCGACATTCCCGACAATGCTTTTATCTTCCGATAGAAGTTGGAACGGCTCATGTTCATCTGCTCTGCAAGAGTATCGATGGAGAAATTCTCGTCTGCCAACTGGTCGGCAATCACTTCCTGTATCTTGGCAACAAACTCACAATCTCTCTGAGTCATCGCAAGTTCTGCCGAGGCCTGATTGGCATTCCCGGACAAACTGGCCATCAGCTTATGGAAAGACTGCCTCAACCGGAGCAGGTTCTCGATCTGCTTATGCAGTTGTTTGATAGAGAATGGCTTCTCAATATACACATCGGCTCCGCATTCCAGTCCTTCCACCTTAGATTCCAGCGTCGTTTTTGCCGTCAGTAAGATGACCGGAATATGTGAATAGTCGATTTCCGATTTCACTTTGCTACAGAGTTCCAGCCCGTTCATTTCCGGCATCATCACATCACTGACGATGACGTCTACACTCTCCTGTTCGAGTATCTCAAGTGCCGCACGACCATTCGGAGCTTTCAGCACACGGAACCAGGCAACCAACGAGTCACGCGTCAGATTCAACAGTTCGACATTATCTTCTACCAACAATACGGTGAATTTCTTTCCGGAGAACTCTGAAGGAATATTCTCTGCCGAACCTTCGTTTTCGGAATGAACTTCAACGATATCAGCAGCTTCTTCTACCTTCTTTTCGTTTAAAGGAAGAGATAATATAAACGAGGAGCCTTGCGGTTCGTTATCTTCAAGGCGCAGGCTGCCTTGATGGGCTTCTGCCAGAGATTTCGCAAAAGCCAGTCCGATACCGGTACCTGTGGCGGTAGCGACTTTATCATCCGGCATTTGGTAGAAGGCTTCAAATATCTTTCCCTTTTGGGCATCCGGTACTCCACGACCGTCATCACTCACATATATCTCATATCCCGCATCAGTTGTCACGAGTTTCAAATCGATACGCGTACGGGCATATTTTATCGCATTGCCCATCAGATTCACCAGTATCTTACTCAACTTTTCCCGATCGACCATTGATACCAGTTCCTGCTCGGGCAGAGTCAATACCAGTTCAATTCCCTTTAACTCGGCAGGACTGGTGAACTGACTATATACATCATTCACTATTTCCTTAATATCGCAACTTACCAGATTCAGTTGCAAAGCTCCGTTTTCCATCTTCTGGAAGTCGAGCAGCTGATTGGTAATCCCTAAAAGATAGTTTACATTCTTATCTATTACAGACAGATACTTAGCTTCTTTTCCTTCATGTTCTATCTCTTGCAACTTTTCAAGAGGCAATCGGATCAGACTGAGAGGGGTACGTATCTCATGTACCAGATTAATGAAGAAGCCGATCTTTGATTTATAAACTTCCTGTTCTTTAGCAATCTGATATTTCTCCATCCGGCGTTTGTACTTATGCTTCACGCGAAGATTCCAGCGCCATGCAATCCAGACAATCCAGCCCATCAACAGGAGAATATAAATAAAATAGGCGAAAGAACTACGCCACCAAGGGGGAGTAATCACTACCCGCAGGGTAGTCGTCTTCTCATTCCACTGATGGTCATTATTGGAGCCACGCACTTCGAACTCGTATTCTCCGGGAGGCAGATTGGTATAGGAAGCAGAGTTGTTCTCGGAGTTGGTAATCCACTCTTTATCTACTCCTTTTAATATATAGGAATATCTGTTTCGTGCCGGGTCTTCATAGCTTAACGCCACAAAACGAATCGTGAAACTATTATTTTCATAAGACAAGGTTATCTTGTCAGCCATATAAATCGGTTTCCCCAGTTGAAGCAGCTTCTTCACTTCCTGTTCGTCATTCAGATAGGATAAACGGATATCAGTCACATATACCGGAGGAATGTAGGAATTATCCACAAAACGTTCCGGCTGGAAAACATTAAAGCCGTTGATTCCGCCAAAATATAGTTTACCTTCAGAAGACTTTAAAGAAGAACGTGCCATAAACTGATTTCCCTGCAAACCATCATTAATCGTAAACTGTCGGAAATGAGCTTTAGAAATCGGATTAATCTTAAATATCCCTGCATTGCTGGATATCCAGAAATCTCCTGTCTGATCTTGTTCAATAGAATAGATCACCTTATTGGGAAGCGCAGAATCAAACTCAATAAATGCCTCTGTTTTGGGATCGAAGGAGCATAATCCTCCCCCATTCGTGCCAAACCACATCACGCCTTTGTTATCTTCAAATACCGTGATCACCGAATTACTGGTAATGGTGGTCGAATCTTCCCGTTCGTGCTGGAAATGTTTCCAGTGTCCGCTCAGGGTATTGTAGGAGAACACGCCGCTGTTGGTCGTTGCAATCCACAGGTTGTTATACATATCCTCATATATATCGCCCACGGAAATCATGGAGCCGATACTGGTAATCGTCATGAAATTATCGGCATCAGGATTATACCGGCATAAGCCCCAGCTTGTTCCAACGAAGATTTCCCCCTTCCGGTCTTTATATATGCATAGTACGTCATTGCTGCAAATGGTATTGGGGATTCCGCGCGAGTGTGTATATTCCTTTATCGAACCGGTACGCAGATTAAGCACACGTATTCCTTCCGCATAAGTACCGATCCAAAGACAATCGCCGTCTAACATCAAAGAGCGAATATCATATTTCTGACTCTTTACACCACCGATATGATATTCCGAAAGCTCCCGTGTAACGGTATTGAAGAAATATAAGCCACTCTGAGTACCAATCCAGATATTTCCGTCTTTATTTTCACAGAATGGGCCTACCACCTCTCCTGCTCCCGCTATCCCCGACAGATAGGCGGGTGAATAGTAATCGAAACGCTTGGTCTGCTTGGACATATAGTTGATACCTCCCAAGTTCGTCAATACCCACAGAGCACCTTCCGCATCCCACATCATGCCGTTTATAGTCTGATCACTCAGACTTCGCGGATCAGCCGGATTATCTGCACGGAGGAAGGTTTTCGACTCGCGGTTGAATAGATAGAGTCCATTATCGGTTCCTACCAGCAGTTCATTTTCCGTATATTTCAGCAGGCTGCGAACTGCCCCGAAGTTCAATGAAGGAGCCATGTAATTCTCAACCGTTCCAGTCTGCCGGTTCAATCTCCCCAACAAATTGTTGCCTGCTCCCAGCCATACTTCTCCCTCTACATCCAGTACACAGTTTATTTTGTAACTATCGGAAGAGTTCACGTCCGATGAGACCTTATATGATTGCAGAAATTTGCCGTTTTCATCGAAACAAAGCAGTCCTTCCTGTAGCGAAGAAACATACACCTTCTTCTTATCGTAACTCTGACAAACATCCCAGACAAAAGAGGTCTGAATACTATTCTGAGTCAACACTTCGGTCTTGGGATCATAAATAAAAAGTCCCTGCCCCAAGGTGGCAATCCAGAGAAGTCCGTTCTCCGTCTTTACAATCTTCTTGATTTCACTGCTGACGTATACGCCATACTGAGTGGTCTTGTCAAAATAGGAGAAACGGTCCGTTGCCCGGTCATAGATATACAGTCCGGAGTTCGTTCCAACCCATATATTCTGATCTTCTTCAATCAGTGCCTCAACGAAGTTGTTCTCCAATGAGAATTTATCGTTCAATACATTCCGATAAACTTTATTGCCCCGACCGTCGTAACGGTTCAGTCCGTCACTGGTGCCCAGCCAGATAAATCCATAGCTATCCTGTATAGCACACCATACCGTATTATGTGACAAGCCATCTTCCACCTGATATTTCTTGAAGGAGAAATAGGGAGATGCAGACAATGGTTCGAGCCAGAAGGCCAGTAAAAGTATCAGTATCTTTGTTAACTTCATACCAAGTGTGTCTTATGTTTAGATTAACGATTCAACCAGGGTTCCGGATTCAACTTTTCTTTCTCTCTGCGTAACTGGAAATGCAGTACCGTTCGTCCGTTATCCGCGCCATCAGAGAATATCTGTCCGATAGACTGCTTTGTGCTCACCGTATCACCGGATTTCACCGAAGCGGAAGACAGATTACAGTAAACGGAAATATAATTACCATGCCGGATGAGGACGTTAAATAGTCCGTTCAACTGGAACACGGCTGCTACCTTACCATCAAAGATGGCACGGGCTTGTGCTCCCGGCTTTCCTTGTATATCAATTCCTTTATTATCCAGCTTCACATTACGGAGTCCTTCAACGGAATACTGTCCATAGCGGCTGGTTATGATATAAGGTCCGGATATAGGCATCGGAAGTTTCCCACGGTTGGCAACAAAGCTACCGGACAGTTCACGATCTGCCTTGCTCATCGTAAAAGCGTCCAATGGCTCCGACTTCGGTTTGGCAGCCGTTCCGGTTTCGGAGGCACCTTTGTCATTTGTATCCGCCTTCTTGCGGGCTGCCGCTTCGCGGCGGGCTTCTTCCGCGGCACGTTTGCGGGCGCGTTCTATTTCTTCTGCGATCAACCGGTCGATACGGGCATTCAGTTGATTGGCTTCCCGTCTCTTCTTGTTCACTTCGCTTTGCAGACCTTTCTGTTTCTTTTGCAGATTAGCCACCAGTGTGCGCTTCTCTTTCTCCTGAGCTTCCAGTTTCGCCTTTTCGTTCTCACGTTCTTTCAGCAGTCCCTCTTTGGCGGCTTTCACTTGCTGACGTTCTGCTTTTTTCTTCCGTATCTGCTCCTGCTTCTTTAATATTTCCTCTCCCTGCAGACGCTGGTAGGTGGCATATTCACGCACATAACGCATACGACGATACGTTTGTCTCAGGTTCTTGGCGGAGAAGATAAACATCAGTTTCTCTTCAATCGATTTATTCTTATAGAGGTACTGGACAGATGCTTCGTACTTCTTCTTTTTCTCTTTCAGGTCTTTTTCAAGACTATTCAGCTGGCGGTTCAATGACACTAATTCGCGTTCGATAGTCTCCACATCGTTATTGATCGCAAGGATATACCGTTTTCGTTCTTCAATCTGTCCCGTCAGTGCCGCCAGTCCGTTCAACTGACTGCCTACGTCCTTCTTTGTATTCTGTAAAATCGACTCCGTCTCGGCGATCTGCTTCTGCAGAGCACCGCGCTTACCTTCCAGCTCACGAATCAGCTTGTTCGATTGAGCAGAAAGCGGAATTGCCAGCCAAAGGCTGCTTACCAGAATTACAAAGAGACGTTTTATCATAATAAAGCTACCAGCATTTTCATTAATTCTTCCAAAGAGACCTGACGGTATCTGGAAGTAACTTCTGTCGGAGTGATTGAAAGTTCTTTGGTCGAAAAATCATAAAGTTGTACTTTCGCTTTCTCCAGTTTGGGGATTCCCAGGTCTTTCCCGGATAGTTCAGTCTTTCCTCCGGGTTTAGAAGCGTCAGTCAGCAATTTCTCCAATTGGGAGAACTCTACATTCTTCGATAATATTTCTTTCAATTCATTTTTGGTTGCGCGTACAAACCGCTTGTTCATCCGGTCGACGAATAATACTTCAGTAGGAGTCACCTCGATGCGTGCCAATTCCGTACGGAGAATAGGCATCAGCAAGGAAATCTGTACCCGTTCACGGCTCTTCATCTTCATGGTACCGCCCACTGACATACTTCCGCCTTTACCCGGAATCGTCAGCTGAAGTCTGGAAGCCAGATAGCTGGGAATAGCTGCTTCGGAAGCAGCTACTTCCGGCACCTTTGTCGCCGTCAGACGCTTTGAACTCTTACAACCTACCAATACGACTGCAATCAACAAAAAATAAGCGATTCTTTTCATTCTGCAATGTATTTTTTCTTTTCTATTTTCTGTTTCAATGTTTTCGACTCACTGCCCATTTCCAGTGCTTTCTTCCAGTAGGTAAGCGCGCCGTCCACATCTCCGGTCATATAATAGATATCTCCGCAATGTTCTACAATCACATCACTCTTATCGCCGCCCTCACTTTTCATGGCGTTATCGATGTAAATACGAGCTTCCGCATAGTTCCCCTTTTCAAAGAGAATCCAGGCATACGTATCCAGATAAGTGGCATTATTGGGCTCAGCCTTTACGGTCTTATAGCTCATTTCTTCCGCTTTATCCAGATCACGACGCTCTACTGACAGATAATAGGCATAGTTGTTCAGTGCGCCAATATTGGAAGGGTTGTACACCAACGCCGAGTCATAGGCGGCATAAGCCTCCTTCATCTGCTTCTGCGTATGATACATATCCCCCAGAATAGAGTAGAACTCCGAAACGATTTCTTTTTTACCGTCAGCCGTCTTATGTTCCAGCGCTCTCTTGCAGATGCTTATCACACTATCCGGTTTCTCCGCCTGATTATAGGCAACAGCCAGATAATAATAAAATTCCAGCGCATCCGGAGTCGCTTCAATACCCGGCTCGCAGACTTTGATAATCTGCTTATAATCTTCTTTTTTTACCGCAGCACCGATCAGCATCATACGGGCAGCATTATTGGTAGGGTCCAGGTCAACCACCTGTTCCAAGACGGGGACTGACTCCGCCTCCATATTCTTGGACAACAGATATTGCGCATAAAGCATCGGAATCTGAGGATCATCCTGCTCCTGCTTCATGATCCGGTCAAACAAAGCGATGATCTGCGTACTGTCCTTATCGGCCTGTTCATTTTCCACAATCATCTGACGCATGACGCCCACTTTGGTATCAGGAGTCACCTTCTTATTCAGCAACAGTGTATCCAACTGCTGTTGGTAGAGTTCTTCCTGCCCTGTCTGTTTATAGTAAGAAGCCATCGAGAAGATAGCCATCGGATTATCGGGTTCCGCAGCCAGCACCTTCTGATAAACGTCATAAGCCTCCTGTTTCTTACCATTCTGAAGATATACGTCTCCCAAGATGACTTGATAACGCATGTCCATCGGATATTCCTGCACCAGACTTTCTATTTCCTGAAATGCTTTCTTATCATCCTTCATCTGGAGGTAGATACGAAACTTCTCCATGGACAACTGTTCATTCTTGCCCATACGCTTTTCCAGACGGTTTAAAGTAGAGATGACTTCATCATACTTTTCTTGTCGGCCATACAGGTCCAAAAGGTTGAAAAGCGGGTCCTGCTTGGCAGGAAAACGTACCACCATCTGTTCCAGCAGGGTGACAGCCTTATCCAGTTCGTTCTGTTGCTGATACAAAGATGCCAGTCCCTGACTATACCAGTAGTTATCCGGCGCATTCGCCACAGCCTTTTCCAGCGCCTCTTGCCCTTGCGGCACCTGACGAAGGAACATATAATACTGCGAAACCTCATAAAGCGCAGAAGCCGCATTCGGATGAATATCCAGACAATGCTGCAATAATCCGAAAGCGGACGCATAATCCTTCTTTTCTTTCAGGCGCATAGCTTCCAGAAAGAAATAATCATATTTCCGCTGCTGTTCGGGCGTTAATGAAGACTGCGCCAAAGCGACAGCTGGCTTTTCCCTTGTACTTTTCACCGTTCCGCACGAAACCAATGTCCATACAGCAACCAAAAGCCATATACTATTTTTCTTGTTCATTTTCTCTTTTTATGGTACTTATCCTCGTCCTGTATGTCCGAAGCCCCCTGCTCCGCGTTCTGTTTCATCCAGCACTTCCACTTCCTGCCATACCGG
>OBJF01000862.1_pt1 | contig 31049 bp, 26 predicted proteins | sample 1519091 | NCBI WGS metagenome assembly OBJF01 (sample SAMEA2452124, study PRJEB22498) | human gut metagenome | biome: human feces; feature: human gut; material: feces | place: Australia | collected 2012
CTTGGATTAGAAGCCAGCCGTGGAGACCAGATCCTGAATGCTGAATCTTTTGAAAAGCAGGGTTACAGTTATGTACTTCAGGAGAAAGATGTTACGAGTGAGACTTTATTAAATGCTGTTAACAGCGTTTATGAAGACCGTGATAAATATGTGGAAGCAATGAATACAAGTGAGCTTGCAAATCCAATTGAAACGATTGTGAATCTTGCCAATCAGTTAGCTTCTCAAAAAAGAAAACGATAATCTTATTAATTACTTATTTAAAAAGCACGAGACTGCTACTTTCTATGGCAATCTCGTGCTTTTTATTTTCAAGAAAAACTATACGCTATTATTTATTTTTCTATTATTTAACTTTATAAGATTTTACTGTGCTGTAAGCTCCATAAAGTTTTGTTTTTCCTATAGTTTTGTATGATCTTACTCTTACATAATATTTTTTCTTAGATTTTAATTTACTGATAGTTTTCTTATATGTTTTATAAGATTTTACTGTATATGTCTTCGCACCTTTTAAGTTTTTCTTTGTTGCGATCTGAACCTGATATCCTGTTGCATTACTATCTTTTGTCCATGTGATCGTTAATTTCTTTTTCGCAGTTTTTGCTTTTACGCTCTGTTTTTTAGGTGCAACTTTGATTGTGATCTTCTTTGTAACAGTATTATAGTTGCTTCCGCTTGCTGCTACTGTGATTGTTGCGATCCCTGTTCCTTTTACAGATACTGTTCCATTAGAAGAAACTGTTGCTACTTTCTTATTACTTGAAGCATAGCTTACTTTCATTCCTGTTGTTGCTTTTGCACCAAGATTGAAAGATTTGCTTCCAATTGCTGTATTAACTGTTGTTTTTGCTTTTGTTGTAAGCGTTCCTTTTGCTTTATTAACCTTTACAGAAACTTTTACATCCTGATATTTTGCAGATTCAAATGTTACAACATAAGTTCCTACAGCAACATTTTTATTGAAAGTAAGAACTCCATCTTTATATTCATAAGAGTCTTCACTCAGTACTTTAGATCCATTTTTTACTTTTGCAACTGTATATGCAGCATCTTCTGGAACTTTAGATGTATCAACAAATACCTTTATTCCTTTTGGATTATATGTAACATCTTTTGCTGTAATTGTTGCATCATCTGCTAATAAAGGTTTTACCATAGCTGTTACTTTCACAGTTGCATATGAACCTGATTTTGATTCTAATGTTACATAATATGCTGTATCTATGCTTGCTTCTACACTACTATTTAATGTTAACACTCCATCTTTATAGCTATACTGATCCTCTGTTAAAGATGGGACACCTTTTCCTGTTCCCTTTGTGATTTTTGTTACTTCAAAATCATTTCCTGCTGGAAGATTATTAAATGTTACCTTTGTACCATCCTTGCTTCTTTCCACATCATTTACTGTAACATCTACATAAGGTGCTACTTTCAGATTTAAATTATCAATCACAATATCTTTTCCATCACACGCTGGAACCTGTGTTACACCGCCTTTTCCAGATTCTTCATAGGCCTCTGTTTCTCTTAAGATATATGTAATCTTTTTAATTGTTTTTCCACTTAAACTCTGTGTGTGTTTATATGACATATGGTTACCATGAGGTTCGCTGAATGAAATTGCTGAAAATGCAATTTCTTTTGGCTTTAACCATAAATTATCCTCATGAAGCATTCCATATTTTGCTCCATCTGTAGTTTCAATGATCGCACCTTCCATGCTCTTCTTTGTAACATAAGAAGGTAATCCTTCAACAGAAATCTGCCAGTTTCCCCATTTTGAAGTTGATGTGATACTTGCTGTCGCATTCTCTAATTTTGTTCCTTCATCATTTGTTGCTCTAAATGTTCCATCTCCATTTAATTCTTTATAATTATCAAATGCTGTATTAGAGAATTCTGCATTTTCAAGATATTTATATACAGATAATCCCTTATTTTTATTTTCCTGATATGCATTATAATATGACTCATATAATGCTGCTGGAATTCTGATCTGAACATTTGCAATACCATTAATATTTACACCTGTTGCTGCTTCCCCTGTTTCATTATTTTGCACATTCTGTGTAAAATATGTTGCTGCAAATCCTGTAGATTTCTGTGTAGTTGCTGAAGTTACTGCATCATATTCTCCATTTTTATATGTTGCATCAACGATATCTCCTTTAGATAAATTTAATGTTGATACATCTGATACCTTATTTAACTCCCCATAATAGTAATCTGCATATTCCATATTAACTGTTGCATAATAATACCCATCAATATCTGTTAAAGTTTTTGGATCCTTTAATCCTGTTGCTTCGTCTGCTTTGACGATCGCTACATTATGAAATACTGCTGGTACATTTACAGGTCCTGCCAGCATTGCAGCTGCCATAGCTACAGATAGACCTTTTTTCCACATTGTCTTTCTCATGTGAAACCTCCTTTTAAATAAGTTAAGTAAAATAATAATGTGCTTATATTTCGGCATAAGTACTGAAATACCTACATACATTTATCTAAATTTTTGCACTTGTCATAGCATCTTTATTAGTTGTGACTAACTATATGATCAAAAAAAGACACCTCAAAATAAGATCGGGTATCTTTCTAAATGTTTTTGTTATGCTACAAACTTTGTGCAAAAATACAGACCCCAATAAACAATACAAGTTTCAGGAGAATGATAATGATTTCATTACCTTTTAATTTTTTACCTGAACCCAGATGAATGTTCTGTTTCGGGCATACATCAACACATTGCATACAATGAATGCATTCTCCTCCATTCTTCTGGTCCCTTTTGATCTGGTAATCTACAGGACACTTGATCTCACATGCACGGCATTTCGGTATACAGTTGCTTCTGTCTCTATCTAGTACAGAAAACGGCAATACCGGTAACCATGCAAAGATTGCTCCCATCGGACATAGATATTGGCAGAAAAATCTTTCTTTAAGGCACATACCTACCAGTATCAGTACAAAGATGATCCATCCGGCTAAATATCCGGCATCTGGAATCTTACCTGTGTACAACATGGAAAATACTTCCCAAGGACTGGTTCCATGGAATTTTTTTGTAAATCCTAATGCATAAATCAGCATTAAGACTAATAACATGATATATTTAATTTTTTGAAGTTTTCGTCCGGTCTCTTCTGATACCCACGGAAGCTTCTTTTTCACTTTTTTCTGAACCCATTTTGAAAATGCATACATTCCATCTCCCAAGGTTCCAAATGCACAGGCATATCCACAGAAGAATCTTCCAAACAAAATGGTAAATCCACATAAAGCGATCAGCATTACTAAGAATGCATTCTGCTCGATCGGCTTGCCTGCTCTGATCTGTTCAATCACATATCTCACACCAGAAAATGCCGATGTGTATAATGCCGGCATCCATAGGAAAAATATGATCTGAATGATCTGTCGTCCAAGACGTCTTATGTCTCTCTTTTGTCTAAGGTCCATTATGACGCCTCCTTCAAAGCATTCTGTACAGCTGCAATGATACCTTTTGAACTGTATGTTGCTCCACTGGCTACATCGACATCCACTGTCTGCTTTTGTTTCATTGTATCTATTATTTTTACTGCATTATTAAAATATGCACTATCTTCATTTTTGGCTTCTTTGATCTGAATGTCATCAATAGAACCATTCTTTATGGTCACATTCACAACGATCTGACCTCCAAACCCTTGACCACTACCTTGATAAGTTCCGTCTTTCCAAGAACCTGAACCACTATTTGGGGTTGCAATCTTCGCTTCTTTTTCCGCTCGGATCGTTGCAATATTGTGGTATACAAGACATATTCCAATGATCAAGGCAAGATTTAAAAGCCTCATTAAGAAATGCTTATACTGCTTTAATTGTTTCATCTTCTCTCTGTTCCTCTATTTACTTGTTAATCTTTGAAATAGCATCTTTATATGCTTTAACCAGTGCATTGCTTGAGCATGTTGCTCCACTGACTGTATCGTATTTTTCTGGTATTTCAAATCCATAACTGATCAACTTTGGTACCATAGTCTTCTGTGCCATGTTGTACCAAGCAGACATATATCGATCTGACCATTTAATATTCTGAATATTCTTTACCTTATTGTCAGCAGAAATAACAACTTCTAATGTTAATTTGTAAGCATCAAATTCTTCATCTTCATCTGGCTCACACACTGCTGATCCCTCATAAATTTTGTCTTCTTTCTCAACTGGTGTTGTAGTATTATCATCTTTTGATGTATTATTATTGTTGTTGCTGTTATTACTGTTGTTATTATTGCTATTTGATGTATTAGAATTTGTGTTATCTTTCTTAGCTACAGCTTTCTTCAATGCATTTCGTACTGCTTCCATGATTCCATTTGAACTGTAAGTTGCTCCACTGACTGCATCTACTTTATCTGTATTGGCTGTCTGCATTGCAATAATACTGTATGGAACTTCAGACCATGCCTTGTTAAAGTATGCTGCATCGTCTTTTTCATTTTTCACAAGTTTGATCTCTACGATCTTACTTTTTTTAATTCTTACACTGACTATGATATTTCCACGGAATCCTTTTCCTGTTCCTTCATAAACACCATCTTTATATACTCCAGTGACATTATCTGTTGTATCTTTCTTTGCTGTTGAGTTACTGTTGCTTTCTGAATCTAAACTGCTTGATGATCCTTTTACTGCTGCTTTCTTTAATGCATTACGTACCGCTTTGATAATACCATTTGAACTAAATGTAGCTCCGCTGACTGAATCTACATTTGTGCTTTGTTTCTTGATCATTAATGGAAGTAAAATTCCTTTTGCACGGTTAAAATAAGCTGCATCATCGTGATTTTCTAAAATCTTGATGCTTTTAATCTTATTATTTTTAATTGTTACAGATACTTTAACAGTTCCATGATATCCAGATGCAGATCCTGTAAATGTTCCATCTTTATATGTACCTGACTCATCCGCTGTTCCAACGCTTCCTGCTGACTTTGAAGAACCGCTTGCTTTCGCTGCTGTTTTATCCTCTTCCCCTGTCAATGCATTTTTTACTGCTTTGATAATACCATTTGAGCTGTATGTTGCCCCACTGACGACATCTACTTTCAATGACTGTTTTGCAAGAATATTTTTAATAACTCCAGCAGATGCACGATTAAAAAATGCTGCATCGTCTGAATTACTTAATACTTTAATTGCTGTGATCTTATGGTCTTTTACAGTTACAGATACCTTTACAAGTCCTCGATATCCATTTGCCTGTCCTTCATAAGTTCCATCTTTGATCTTACTTAAATCAATATCTCCAGCATTTGCCTTCTTTGCCTTCTTCTTTTCAGCCGTTGTTGCCGCTTCTACCTGATTCACTCCTGCATTTTTCTGGGACTTTGCTTTCGGAGCAGTGTATCCAAACACACTATTTCCAACCAAACTTATCACGAAAATTGCTGGAACAAACTGAATCAGATTGACTTTTTTTAGTTTATCAATAATTTTCATATTTTCCTTCTCTCTATTTTTTGACTACTTGATACTCATTTTCTGAACTAAAACGTTCTTCAATCCCCTGTGAAATAAGAATTTTATCATTATTGTCCACAAGGATTATATTAAATTCACTGCTATGTTTTTTCCAATACGAAATAGCTTTATCTTTCCCCATAACAAACAATGTTGTTGACAACGTATCCGATAATGTTCCATTTTTACTAATGATCGTTACAGATTTCAGGTCTTTCTCAGATGGTTTTCCTGTTGCCGGATCAATGATATGATGATATCTTTTTCCATTTTTCTCAAAATATCTCTCGTAAGCTCCCGAAGTGATGACTGCTTCATCTGCAGCTTCATATGCTCCGATCATATTTTCTGTATCATCTGGTGACTGAATTCCTACTTTCCAGTAACTTCCATCTGTTTTTTTACCAATTGCCTGAACATTTCCCCCAAGACTGATCACACCGCTTTTTACACCATCTTCTTTGTAAACTTTTGCAATTCTTTGGGAAGTATACCCCTTTGCAATTCCGCCAAGATCGATCTTCATATTCTTTTCAAGTTTTACTACATTTGTTTTCTTGTTGATTTTGATCTTCTGACAATCTACATTCTTTAACAGACTTTGAATCTCACTGTCAGATGGTACACGATATTTCTGTGTTGGAAATCCCCATAACTCAACGATAGGATAGACCGAAATATCAAAGGCATCTCCTGATTGTGCTGATTTCTTTTTAGCAAATTCAATTAGTTCTAATGTTTCATCAGAAACTTTCATCTTCTTCTTTTGATTCAGCTGATAGATTTCACTATTTTTATCAACCGCTGACCATAACTGATCTAATCGTTCGATCTCTGATTTTGCATCATCAACTGCCTTTTGTGCATTCTTCCCATATGCTTTTAAATTCATATAGGTATCCATCGCAAAGACCTGTGCACTTGCTTCTTTTGTATTCGCTTCACTGGATACTTCTGTTGTCGTTTTGATACTCTCTTTCTTTCCACATCCAACTGCTGAAACAGTACACAAAACTCCTAATAATCCAATGCATATTAACTTTTTTAATTTCATTTGATTCATCCTTTTTGGTTAGTACTCACTAACGTATAGTTTATAATTATTTAATCTTTGATTCAAGCATTATTATCGAGATTTTTTATCACTAAATATACTATTTCCCATTATATAGAAAATCTTGAGATTTCAAGGGGATTTATTTGCATCAAAAAAGGAACCGCCCATGCTGTCAGGCAATTCCTTTTTCCTTTGCGATTTTTATTTTTTAATTTCGTAGTAACCGTTTGTCTTCTTTGTAACCTTACTTACCTTAACATAGTAAGTTCCTTTTTTCTTTGGAAGTTTTACTGTTTTATCCAGATGTTTCACAGAAGTTTTTACTGTTTTAATTGGTTTTTTCTTACCACTCTGATAGATTGTAAATTTAAATCCACCCTGATCTGCTGCTGTTGATATTTTTAGTTTCTTCTGTTTTTTTGTAGATGTTACTTCTGTTTTATACCAACGTGCTGCTCTTTCATTTGTTGTATAAACTTCTTTCGCATTTAATTTCTTTGCTTTGGATTTCTTATAGGCTACTTTCTTGCTGTAATATTTTCTTTCATAAACAACTGTATTTAACTGTTCTTTGGAAGCATTTAATACGAGACGGTAAGTCCCTTTTGCAAGACCATAAGCCGCTGTTATATCACTTTCTTTTGTGCTCATTGCACTAAATGTTTTTGTTCTTCCAATAGTCACCCATTTTCCTTTTTCGCTTTTCTGAATCTTATAGCTTGTTTTTCCAACATTTTCTACTAATGATGCAACAAGGAAACTTGCATATCCTCTTTTTGTCAGCTTAAATGTGTGGTAGGTTTCTTTTCCTTCCCCTTTCTGCATGTTCAGATCATCTTTTACTAATCCTTTGCATTCATTTTCTAACACATAAGCTGTAAGCAGTCCTTCTTTACAGTTTCTTGGGAAGTCTACATAATATGTTTCTCCTGCTTTTACATCTGCCTTTACATATGTTAATGATACTTTTTTGATCAGCTTTTGATCTGCATCATAAATAGCTCCTGCCTGCTCATTATCTCCTGCTATCACTAAGAATAAGGATCCTGATTCAACCGGTGTGATCTTAATCTTTTCAGGATTTTTAAAGTAATTGCGGTTATAATATTTGATTCCTCCAGTCATCATATAATATAATGCATCTTCAGCGTTTCCAAACTTATAAACTTTAACATCTGTTTTGTTCCACTCTGCAGGTTCTGTTTTTCTTGCAGCTTTTTTCATCGTTACTTTCTTTGGAAAATAAGCCTGCTGTACTTTTGCTGCCGCATCTTCGGATGCTGATACCTTTGCCTGTGGAAGCAACATCGTTGCTGATATTGTTGCTGCCATTAAAATACTTAATAATTTACCTCTTGTTTTTTTCATCCTGTTTCCCTCCTTTGATTACTCTTTATCTGTTTCTATTTCATATACTCCCGTTGTTTTATCTGTAAGTTTTGAAACCTTAATATAATATGTTCCCTTTTTCTTTGGAAGCGTTACATATTTTCCATCTTCATCTTTCTTAACTTTGACTGTTTTGATGACTTTTCCTTTTTGGTAAACCTTAAACTGGAAGCCTCCACCAACAGAGTATTTTGATAAGAGCAATTCTGTTCTCTTCTTTGTAGAAGAAACTGAAACTTTATACCATCTTGCTGTATGTTCTTCCGTTGTGTATACATTTAAAGCTCGCTTCTTTATATTAAGAGCTTTCGTTTTTTTGTAAGCAACATTTTTATTTATTGTTGTTCGCTGATATTCAACATTTATTATATTATCTTTTGGATTCTTCAATGCCATACGATATTGACCTGGCTGTAACCCATACCCTAATGTTGTTCCGTATTCTAATGGTTTTATATTTGCACTATATCCAACTCTCTGCCAAGTTCCATTAACATTCTTTTCAATATACATACTAATTTTTTCAGACTTTTTCTCTACTGATGTAACTTCCAAATAAACTATTGAACGTTTTGATATTGAAAATGGATGATACGTTGTCGTTCCTTTTCCAATTTCGTAATAAGATTTATCGTTCGCCATTGAACCAAATTCTGATTTTATAACACCTGTTAAGATAAATACCTTACTAATCTTAGTTGGCAATTTTACATAAAATTCATCGCCTGCTTTTACCGCTGTTGAAAAATCATCACTGCCTCCATTTATATCTTTTTTCAAAACTTTTTTCTTCGTTGCATCATACAATGGTATTTTAGATTCGTTTTCTGCTATAGCTGCAATTGCAAAAAGTCCTGGATCTGCAACTTTAATTTTTACCCAATGATCTTTTGCTTTATAATTTTTATTATATAAATGCAAACCTCCAGTAACCATGTACTTCAGAAAATCATCTCCTGTATCAAACTGATACGCTGTCAGTTCTTCCTTGTTCCATTCTTCTGGTTCAACATTTTTTGCTGCCTTCATTTGTGCCGCTTTGTTGATCTTAACTGCCGCTGACACTGACGGACTAAACATTCCAATACTTAGCCCTGCTGCCAGCAAAACTACTCCTACCTTCTTAATTACCTTTCTGAACATAAAAATCCCTCCTTACTTAATTGCATTCAATAAAATATATACCATTTGTTTTCTTAGTCAGCTTAGAAATTTTAATATAGTAATTTCCTTTGTAATTTTAATAGTATCCGATTTCATAAACTCCATTTGTTTTCTTCGTAAGTTTTGAAATCTTAAAATAGTATGTGCCTTTTTTCTTCGGCAGCGTTACCATTTTTCCACTTGCTTCCTGTGTTACCTTAATTGTTTTAAATACTTTCTTGCTTCCTGCTTTATAAATCGTAAATTTATATCCTCCTGAAACTGTATCTTCCCCAAACTCCAGTCTCCTTTTCTTCTTACTGGATGTTACTTTTACCTTATACCATCTCTCTGCTTTTTCGCCTGTTGTATAAATATTAGAAATCTCTTTATTTAAAGAAATACTTTTTGCTTTTGATTTCTTATATGCTACATTTTTTGACTTGGAACTCTTTGTAAATGAAACTGCATTCAATTGCGTTTTTGGTGCTTTGATCAACAGTCTGTATTCACCCTTTTGCAGTCCATGAATAAAATCATCGTCATAAGATGCCGGTTCGATCTTTACTGTATTATCAAGTCTCTTCCATACACCTTTTTCTTTTTTCTCGATATATGCATAGGTTTCTCCACCTTTTCTGTTGATCGCGGAAATATTAAATTCTACCGCAGATCTTTTTGATATGGAAAATGGATGATATGTCGCTGCACCTGTTCCTGATTCATAATAGGTATCTGATGCCTTCATTGATCCAAATTCATCCTTGATCACACCTGACGTAATAATGATTTTATCAATCTTAGCTGGCAATTGAATATAAAATGTTTCTCCTGTCTTGGCAAGTCTTCCATATTCCAGATCTCCGTCAGATGTTGTCTGTGCCAAAATATTCTTCTTTGTGGAATCATATAATTTTACTTTCTGTGAGCCATCTCCGTCTGTATCTGCTGATATAACAAAATATCCTGGATCTTCTACTGTAATCTTTACCATACGATCACTCTGCTTAAAATTCTTGTTATATAAATGAGCTCCACCTGTTAACAGATAGTTTTCAAACTTGTCTGTTGAATCAAACTGATACGCTTTGATTTCTGTACGATTCCATTCCTCTGGCTCAACATAACGTGCCTGCTTTGTTATATTATTATTCGTTCCTGCAAAAACAGCTGCTCCCTGATAATTCATGGATACTCCGATTGCTGCTGCCATTATCATTACTGCTGTTTTCTTTAATATCCTGTTCATGCTATATCCTCCCATATCTTATTCTATTACCTTATTGACTTATCTATCATAAATAACCCGATCCATCAAAATATCATGTTCTTCTATCGGAACTTTATCCAACAACAATTTTCTGTAACATATCATAATCTTTGGAAATTGTGTTCCTCGTAGAAAACGATCATAAAATCCGGCTCCATGGCCTAATCTGTGGCCTTCTTTATCTGCACCTACACATGGAATCACTGCCATATCAATTTGTTCTTTCGGTAAGACTTTACATTGTTTTGAAGGTTCCATGATTCCATATGCACCTTTTTCAAAGTCAGCCAGTGTTTTGATCTGTCTTACTTCCATAATTCCTTTTCCGATACACAATGGAACTCCTACTGTCTTTCCCTGATCTAATGCAAGTGCGATCAATGGCCACGTATCTACTTCATTTTCCATGCTTGCATAACAAAAAATAGTTTCAGCTTCCTTATATTCTTTTAATTCTTTGATCTGATCAAAAATCGATTGATCTGCTTCTTTGATATACTGTTTATCTAGTTGTTTGATCTTATCTTTTATCTGTTGTCTCGCTTCTTTTTTTGTCATGATGTCCTCCAGATGATCAATATATTTAGGTACGAAAAAATGAACCTAATTTCTTAGGTTCATTTTATCACAATTTGTTCACAAAGTATCGTTTTTTATTTATAAAGTCTCATATAAACTCATAATTTTTTCACCAGTTGCTACATCTTCTGAAAATGCTGTTGCACTTCCTGCTGCAGTTCCCATCTTCAGTGCTTCGTTGTAATCTCCGTTGCTTCTTAAATATCCTGTTACAAATCCTGCAACCATAGAATCTCCGGCTCCTACAGAGTTCTTAACTTCACCCTTTGGACAAGGTGTCACATGAACATCTCCTGCTTCTGTAATAAGGATCGCTCCGTCTCCTGCCATGGAAACTAAAACGTTTCTTGCACCCTTTTCCTGAAGTTTCTTTGCATATTCTACAATCTCATCATTTGTCTTTAATACAACACCAAACATCTCTCCTAATTCGTGATTGTTTGGTTTAATTAGGAATGGATGATATTTTAATACATTTAACAGTAGATCTTTTGTTGCATCTACAACGATTCTGATATCTTTTTCCTGAAGACGTTCCATGATCTTTTCATATACATCAGATGGAAGTGTTGCTGGAATACTTCCTGCCAGGATTAATACATCTCCATCCTGTAACTCATCAAGCTTCTCATACATCTTCTGTAACTCGTCATCATGGATCACTGGTCCCATTCCATTGATCTCACTTTCTTCATTTGATTTTACCTTAACATTGATTCGTGTCATTCCTTCACGGACTCTGATAAAATCAGGTGCGAATCCAAGCTCTTTTGCTCCTTTTTCAATGACATCTCCTGTAAAGCCTGCAATAAATCCAAGCCCTACACTTTCCATTCCAAGGTTCGCAAGGACATGGGATACGTTGATTCCTTTTCCTCCGCAGAAAATATATTCTCTTGTTGTACGGTTGATCTCTCCTAATGTCAGATTGTCTACCTTGATTACATAGTCGATCGCTGGGTTAAATGTTACTGTATAAATCATGAAAATACCTCCTCAATGGTTGTGATTTCTCTTAATTTGTTATTCTTAAGATGATCTGTGATAATGTTTGCTTTCTTAAGATCCGCAAACTTAAATGTTGATATTTGATCAAATTTGCTCTGGTCTGTAAGTATATATCTTTGCTGGCATTGTTCCATTGCTTTTCTCTTGATCGCAGCTTCCTTCATATCTGGAGTTGTAAATCCTCGAACCTCATCAATTCCGTTCGTTCCAAAAAATCCTTTGGTAAAATTGTACTTATCAAGCTGCTCTAATGCTTCTTCTCCAACAACAGCTTCTGTCACTGCCTTTATCTCTCCACCGATCAAATGCACTTTAAACCCTGCATTCATTAACTTTCTTGCATGTGTGATTCCATTCGTAACATAGATCACATCATACTCTTTCAGAAAATCAATGATCATCTCTGTTGTCGTTCCTGCATCCAGATATACCATATCTTCTTTATTAATAAGAGATGCCGCATACTCTCCAATCTTTCGTTTCTCGCTCTGATGCTTCTTTGCTTTCGTGATAACTTCTTCTTCTCGTGATAGAACAGACTTTACTGCGGTTGCTCCACCATGAACCTTGATCAGCAATCCCTGTCGGTTCAATTCTGTTAAGTCTCTTCTTATTGTTGATTCTGAGGTGTTAAGCCACTTTGTCAGATCTGTTACTGTGACTGACTGTTTCTCTCTTAAAATTTCTAATATTCGTTCAAAACGTTCTTGTGCTAACACATTCTTCACCTCTTTTCTCTCTATTTTAGTATATCACTCTTCCAGTCAAAGTCAATCATTTTCTTTCATTTTCAATCATTTGTATTTTGTCCATACTTTGAAGATAATTTAAACACTTTTTCAGAATTTCCTCGTATAATAAAAATAGCGCAAAAAAAGAAATGGCAGAAAATTAATCTGCCATTTCTTTTTTTGCCTTTTGTTCTTTCACTAAGTTACCGCTTTTCCTTCAGCATGTTCTTACTTCCAATATAAGTTGCGATCATATATCCAACATAGATAACAATCACAATGATCAATGATTGCACTACCGCCTCTGATATATTGATCTGTCCTAAGGTTGAAATCAGAATGGAGGCTGTTTTAATTCCAACATAAGAATGAACCAACGCCAGACTTAATGGAAGACAGAAATATAAAATAATCTGTGCCTTGATCGCACGATTAACCATTTTTTGTGAAGTTCCAATCTTACGCAATAATTGATATTTTTCAATATTATCTGCATTTTCACTCAATTGCTTCAATGCCAATACGGCCGCACATGTAATTAAAAATACCAATCCTATATAGATTGCAATATATGTCATGATCGTACTTAGTCCCGTACTTTGTTCATACACTTCTTCTTTTGAAATCGCCATTGAATAAGGCGAATTCTGCATCTTGCCTGTTCTGATCAACTCTTTTAAATGGTTGTTATACCTTTCAGATACTTTCTTGGCATTTCCTTTCCAATTGATATTTAAATACAGTGTTGAATTATCAATCTTTAGTGTCTGAATGATATTATCATTTAACACAACTGTTCCCATATCTGTTTTGACTGGTGCCACCATAAAAGTATCCTTTTGAAGTTCATACTTTATTTTATATGTTTTTCCATCCAGTGTAATCTTCTGCTTATCTTTGGCCGTCTTCTCCATTGTCGGAATCAGATTTGCATAATTGCAGTTTAATATATATTCATCTGTTTTTAACGTTAATTCTTTTTCTCCGATTGCTTTTCGAAGCTTGTTATACTCAGACAGCTTCACAAAAGTTAATGGCACTTCATACAGATTCTTTACATAATCCTTTGTATAGTCTGAATATTTTTCTCTTCCTTTTAACAATGGCTCCATTTTATATCTGCACTGCTTAAATACACCATTTTGATAAACTGTGATCGGCAGAGTTTCTTTTGCATCTTCTTCAATCGATAATCCAAGCGAGTTCATTTTCTTCACAAACTTCTGCTGTAATTCATCCTGATATCCTTTTTGACTTAAACTATAAAATGAATAATCAAATTTCGTCAGATCTTCCAAATCCGTTTTCACAGAAGATGCCAATCCGCTTCCTGTTGCAAATGCACTGATCGCCAGAAACAACATCAGACACAACATGGACATAGAAACAAATGTTGTCGTAATCTTTGAGTTAATCTGTCGCAGAACAAACAGGTTCAATCCATTATAGTAAAATTTCTTATTTCTTTTTGCCAGTTCTAATAAAAATCCTGACAATGAAAAGAAGAATAGAAATGTTCCAATGACACCTAAAATGATACTCATTTTAAAATCATTGTCCACACCAAGCATCTGATTCTTTGTGATCAAATGATACGCTATCCCTATACATGCAATGGACATTACAAATAAAATCACTGATAGAACAGGATTTTTTAATCTCGTTTTCTGGTTCTTTTTTGCTGCATTCAACAGATTGATCAATTTATATTTTGATATTGTGATTCCATTAAATATCATCACAATAATAAAAATAATTGCAAAATACATAATTGTCTGAATAAATGCAGTTTGCGAGAAAACAAACTTAAATTCTTTCATCTGCACTGCAAACATTTTAGCTGTCAGCATTGCTAAACCTTGAGATAAAAATACGCCTGCAATCAGTCCAGCAATCAATGCGAAAAAACCAATTAATAAAGTTTCAATTAACAAAATTTTTGAAACCTGTCGTTTCTCCATCCCCAACAACAGATAGATTCCCATCTCCTTATGTCTTCGTTTCATTAAAAACTGATTGGCATAGATGATCAGAAATCCCAAGATCACTGCGACAAATACAGAAATCCAATTAATGATCACTGACATCAAATGCATCATTGATTTCTGGCTTTCATTCAATTTTAAAACTGCCTGCTGTGCCTGAACAGAATTGAACATATAAAACAAGCAGATTCCAAACGTCAATGTCAGAAAGTAAATCGTATAATCACGAATACTTTTTTTGACATTACTAAATGCAATTTTAGAATACATTCGTACTGTCACCTCCAAGCAATGTCACAACCTCGATGATGCGGTCGAAAAACTGTTTCCTAGAATCACTTCCACGAACTAGTTCATTAAAGATTTTTCCATCTTTGATAAACAGAATACGTTTGCAATAGCTTGCTGTAAATGCATCATGTGTTACCATAAGAATCGTTGCATTTAATTCCACATTCATCGTATCCATGCTGTCGAGTAACATTCTCGCAGCCTTGCTGTCCAAAGCTCCTGTTGGTTCATCCGCAAGGATCAGAGATGGATTTGAGATCATTGCTCTCGCACTTGCCACTCTCTGCTTCTGCCCTCCAGACATCTGATATGGATATTTGTTTAACACCTCTGTGATCATTAATTTCTCTGCGATCGATCTTACTCTGTCCTCAATCTCTTTTGCCGGAACTTTCATGATCGTAAGTGCCAGTGCAATATTTTCAAATGCTGTCAATGTATCTAACAGATTAAAGTCCTGAAAGATAAATCCCAGTTCCTCTCTCCTGAATTTTGAAAGATGCTTCCCTTTCAGTTTGGTAATATCCATTCCATTGATCAAAATATTTCCGGCCGTCACACGGTCGATGGTTGATATACAATTCAGCAACGTAGTCTTACCACTTCCAGAAGCTCCCATGATTCCAATATACTCACCCTTCTCTACTTCAAAACTGATCCGGTCGATCGCCTTTGTCAGATTTGCTTTACTACCATAATATTTTTCAATATTATCAACCTTCAATACAGAACTCATTCTTCCATCTCCTTATCTTTCTTTTCAAATCATTTTGTTTTACCCTTTTGTTCCTCTTATTGACTTGTCTATAATATATCATTAGCCAAAAACTGTATCCATCGATTTTCCTTACATGAAACTTACAATTTTGTCATATTGATATTTCCCATGAAAACTACTATACTAAATTTAACATGACTATATAAAGGAGGAACTCAACATGTATTTAAAAAATGAAGACGTAAAAATTGGAACAATTCCTGACGCTAATGGTTCTGACACACCACTTAGAAAAATGGAATTCTTAACGAAGAAAGAAATGAAAGACAGCAGCCGCCTCTACGGAAAAGTCATCGTACCACCAGGATGTGCCCTTGCTTATCATACTCATGAAAATGAAGGGGAAGCTTATCATATTCTTCAGGGAACTGGTCTTTACAACGATAATGGTACAAAGTATGAAGTACACGCTGGAGACACTACATTTACAAGTGATGGTGCCGGACATGCCATTGAGAATATTGGAGATGAAGATCTTGTATTTATGGCACTGATCTTATTAGATAAATAATCTGCTTTTAAATCATTGATCATCTAAGAATAAAAATATAATATAAAACGCTGGTCCAAATAATCATTGGTCCCAGCGTTTTTCTATCTCTATTTCTAAAATTTAAATTCATGAAATTTTGGTTTCATCTGATCAAACGTATAGATTCCATTAAATCCAATTTCTTTCAGTATCTTCTGCGATTCCATAACCCTGTCTCCAACACGGTCCGCATTATGTGCATCAGATCCGATCGTAATAATCTTTCCACCCATATCATGATAAAGCTCTAAGATTTCCCTTGACGGCATCAGACTTTTCAGATGATAAGCACGACTTGAGGTATTCAATTCAATTCCTTTTCCATCTGCGATCACAATTTCAAAGATCTGTTCAATCAAATCTTTAATTTTTTCAAGCTCAATTTCATCATTCAGATCGTATCTTTTGATTACATCGAGATGTCCCAGAATACTGTAATCTTTATATGCCTTTACAACGTCTAAAATTTCCTGATAGTATCTTCGATTATATTCTAACTGAGTCTTCCCTTTCTGCGGCTCCTGTCTCCAGTACTCTTTATTCTCTACCTGATGGCAGGAAAAGATTACAAAATCAAACGGATACTGTCCAAATGTTTCCTCATACGCTTTTGTTGTATGTACCTGAATTCCAAATTCGATTCCTGTCTTTAATGTGATCTGCCCTTTATATTTTTCTTTCATTTCTTCCATTTCTTTAAAATAAGCATCATAATCACAATTGACTACTGTCGGTACATCATAGTCAGAATGTTCTGTAAAACATAGTTCATCCATTCCTAATTCAATGGCTTTCTGAATCTCCAGCTCCATTGGAAAATCTGTATCTTCACTAAAATATGAATGTACATGGTAATCTGCAAACATTGTAAACCTCCTGTTGGATCATTCATTTAGAAAAATCATCGAGCTTCTTGGAAAACCAATGGTAACAATCGTGTATTCTTCTTCTTTTGACTCAATCTTGAAACTTAAATGCAATTTGTCACAAAGCTTCTTACACAAATATAATCCCATCCCGGTTGATTTCTCATAGTTTCTTCCTGTAGTTCCAGTATAACCTTTATCTGTCACTCTTGGCAAATCTTTTGCTGCAATTCCAATTCCATTATCCCGAATCTCTAAAAATATCTGATTCGTTGATTGTCTTGCCTCAAAGGATATCTGTGGATCTTCTTTTTTATATTTTACCGCATTGCTGATAATCTGATTTAATATAAATAACAGCCACTTTTCATCACTAAATATTTTCTGGTCCAGATTGTTCATACTAATTTTAATCTTGTTGCTGATCATAATTCTTGCATTGGATCTGACAGCTTTTTGTACCATATCTTTTAAATTTAATTCTTTTACCAGATAATCTTTTTCTACGCTATTACTTCGTGCATAATAAAGTGCTTGTTCAAGATAGTAATTAATCTGCTGTAATGCCTCATCCATTGCTTCTGTGATTTCTGACGGATGATTCTCAAGAATTAACTTGGCTGCTGCCAATGGTGTTTTCACTTCATGAATCCACATTTCAATATATTCCCGATAGCCTGCTGCCTCCGTTCTATACTGAAGTATTTCATCATTCATAGACTTATTACAGCTTTGCAGAATATCATAAATAAATTCTCCCTCAAAAAAATCTGGCCGCTCCATCATTTCAGAAAGCATATTTTTCTGATCCAGCATATCAAGTTTAATTGTCATTTCTTTATAATATCTGAACTTTTTCATATACTGTTGTCCAAGATAAATAAGCTCCAGTAAAATACCGATCACTAGTAAATAAATCATCAAATATCTATTCACTTCAAAAATATAAAGTAATCCTTCTATCAGACATAGAAATATAAAATGAGTTGCCATCTGTGAATAATAAATACTTAAAAATCTTCGCAGTCTCATACCATATACCCTTGCCCTCTTTTGGTTTTTATGAAATCTTTTAACCCTGCTGACTCTAATTTCTTTCTGACACGATTAACATTTACAGTTAATGTATTATCATCAATAAATTCATTGGACTGCCATAATGTTTCCATCAGATGATCTCTGCTGACAATCTTACCTTTATTTTGTAAAAGCGTATACAATATTCTCATTTCATTTTTGCTCAATTCAATAACCTGATTTTCATAAACAACCGTACTGTTATTTAATTGTAATTTCAAGCCATGATATTGTACTGAATTCTCTACTTCTTCTTTCCGGGTTCTTTTCAGCATTGCAGAAATCCTTGCTAATAAAATCTGTGTATTATATGGTTTCGTCACAAAATCATCTGCTCCAAGATTCATGCTCATCAGTTCATCCATCTCACTGTCACGGCTTGTCACAACTATAATCGGTACTTCTGATTTTTCTCTGATGGCTCTACATACATAATAGCCATCATATAAAGGCAGATTAATATCCAGTAAGATTAAGTCTGCGTTTTCTCTTAAACAATCTTCCACAACGGTATCAAAATGTTCTATTGCTATAATCTCATATCCATATTTACTTAATAATATGCTAAGTTCATTACGAATGGGTTCATGATCTTCTACTATGATTATCTTTGCTTTCATTTTCTTTCTCCCCACCTTTCCTTATGAGTTCTTATAATAATGAATTCTTATAATATCATATCATAAACTTTTGCAAAAGAAAAAGCGCCTCACATTTGAGACGCTTTCGGAAGTTTTTTATTTCTTATTTTTTAGGCTGTAAAGATTCTTTTCCACCCATATATGGTCTTAATACTTCTGGAATTGCAACGCTTCCGTCTTCTCTTAAGTTGTTCTCTAAAAAAGCAATCAGCATTCTAGGTGGTGCTACTACTGTATTATTTAATGTATGAGCAAAGTAGTTTCCGTTTTCACCTTTCACACGGATATGAAGTCTTCTTGCCTGTGCATCACCAAGGTTAGAACAGCTTCCTACTTCGAAATATTTCTTCTGTCTTGGAGACCATGCTTCTACATCAACAGATTTTACCTTAAGATCTGCTAAGTCACCAGAGCAGCATTCTAATGTTCTTACTGGAATATCCATAGAACGGAATAAATCTACTGTATTCTTCCATAGTTTTTCATACCAGTCTTTGCTTTCTTCTGGTTTGCAAACAACGATCATTTCCTGTTTTTCAAATTGATGGATTCTGTAGACACCACGTTCTTCAATCCCATGTGCTCCTTTTTCTTTTCTGAAGCATGGAGAATAACTTGTCAATGTTTTTGGTAACTGATCTTCTGGTGTTGTTGTGTCGATAAATTTACCGATCATAGAATGTTCACTTGTTCCGATCAGATACAGGTCTTCACCTTCGATCTTGTACATCATAGCATCCATTTCGTCAAAACTCATAACACCTGTTACGACATTGCTTCTGATCATGAAAGGTGGTACGCAGTAAGTAAATCCTCTATCGATCATAAAGTCTCTTGCATATGCGATAACTGCAGAATGTAATCTTGCAATATCTCCCATCAGATAATAGAATCCATTACCTGCTACTTTTCTTGCACTATCAAGATCAATTCCATCAAAGCTTTCCATAATGTCTGTATGATATGGTACTTCAAAATCAGGAACAACTGGTTCTCCAAATCTTTCAAGTTCAACGTTTTCACTGTCGTCTTTACCAATTGGTACAGATGGATCAATAATATTTGGAATTGTCATCATGATCTCTTTGATCTTCTCTTCGACAACTTTTTCTCTTTCACTTAATTCTTCAATACGATCTGCAGATGCTGTAACCTGTTTTTTAACTTCTTCTGCTTCTTCTTTTTTACCCTGTCCCATTAAGGCACCAATCTGTTTAGATAATTTGTTACGATCTGCACGAAGTGCCTGAACTTCCTGTTTGATCTCACGATTTTCCTTATCAAGTTCGATAACTTCATCAACTAAAGGTAACTTACGATCCTGAAATTTATTTTTGATGTTCTGTTTTACTACATCTGGATTTTCTCTTAAAAATTTAATATCTAACATTTTTTCCTCCAATTATTTGTTCATACATTTTTCTAATGTTGTTTTTTCCTCATCTGATAATGCTACTTTGGCAGCACCATCTTTGATTTCTTTGGCATAAACATATGTTGCATTCTGACTGCTCATACCATTTAAAAGTGTTCCATTATTATTATGGTCAAGTAATGCAATTACAAAACTTGTTTCTCCACCCATATCAGAGAACGCATTATACTTATATACTTCCATCTTAGAAAAGCTACTCCTATGTTCTTCATCGATTCTCTGTATTTCACCTTCTAGAAAATCTTGTTCTACAATGATTTCGTTAAGCTTTTCAAATTTCTTGATAATGCTTTCTTCTAATGATTTACCATCTTTTCCCGATAGGAATTTTTCGTAACGCTTTTTTAGTTTACTAACTTTAACTAAAGCAACAATTACAAGGATCAGTGCTAATGCTAATACACCGGCCAGGCCAATCATAACATATTCCATACTTACACTGTTTAAAAAATTTGTCATCTCATGTTCCTCCTAAATTGATCTTATCATATCCACAATGCGTTCTAATTCGTCTTGTGAATAATACTCAATTTCTATTTTTCCTTTATTATTCTTTTTATTTTTAATAGTTACCTTGCTTCCAAGAACCTGTTTCATAGATTCTTCCAGCTGAGTATAAAGGATATCGTGAACATCTTTTTCTTCTTTTTTATTTTTTTTGATTTTCTTTAAATCTTTGACAAGTTTTTCAATATCTCTGACGCTTAATTTTTCATCAAAAACTTTCTGTGCAATTTCATATTGTTGATCTTTGTTTGTAATTGCTAATAATGCTCTTGCATGTCCTGTACTGATCATTTCTTCTTCCAGCATTTTTTGTACTCTTGGATCAAGTTTCAAAAGTCTTAATGAGTTTGTGATCGCAGCACGGCTCTTGCTAACCTTGCCTGCAACTTCATCTTGTTTTAATTGAAATTCTTCCATTAGGCGTTTATATGCCATAGCTTCTTCAATTGGATTTAAATTATCTCTTTGAATATTTTCAATTAAAGCGATCTCTACAACTTCATTTTCATTATACTTACGGATCATGACAGGGACTTCATTAAGGCCTGCTAATTTTGCTGCTCTCCATCTTCTTTCTCCTGCAATGATCTCATAGAAGTCATTCCATATTGTTTAATTGAATCTGATAATTCCTGTAATGTATCTTCATCAAACTGATTACGTGGCTGATCAGGATTAGGTTCAATCTTGTCAATTGGTAATGTCAGTTCTTTCTCTGGCTCAGCTTTTTTCTTTGATTTCGATGATCTTGATACTTTTTTCTTTACTTGTTCTACATCTTCTTCATCGACAATCGGTGCTTTTGGAATCAGTGTATTCAATCCTCTTCCAAGTCCCATTTTCTTTCCTGACATTATTTTTTACCTCCATTTTCAATCACTTCTTCTGCAAGTAGATTATAGCTTTCTGCTCCTGAAGATCGAGGAGCATATACATTGATTGGAAGTCCATGACTTGGTGCCTCTGCCAGACGTACATTTCTTGGAATGATCGTCTTGTAAATATTCTGATTTAAGTACGATTTGACATTCTCTACAACCTGCAGCGATAGATTTGTTCTACCATCATACATTGTAAACACAACACCCTCTATCTTTAATCTTGGATTCAGACTCTTCTGAATCAGGTCAATTGTATAGATCAGCTGTGTAAGTCCATCCAATGCATAAAATTCACATTGAATCGGAACAATTACGGTATTTGCTGCTGTCATGGCATTTACTGTTAACATTCCCAATGCCGGTGGGCAATCGATAATAATAAAATCGTATCTTCTTCTTACCTTTTGAAGATTCTCTTTCATGATAAACTGCATTTTATCCACAGTCATCAATTCAATTTCTGCTCCAGCTAAATTTCGATTTGCTGGAAGTAAGGATAGATTATCAAACAAGTCTTTAATGATACAATCTTGTATCTTTTCTTCTCCTGTAATCACCTCATAAGTTGTCTTATCTAGCTCGTTTTTGTCTAATCCCAAGCCACTGGTGGTATTTCCCTGAGGATCCATATCAACGAGTAAGGTTTTCTTTCCTTTTGCCGCAAGTGCTGCTGAAAGATTAACTGCTGTCGTTGTCTTTCCAACTCCACCTTTCTGGTTGGCAATTGCAATAATTCTTCCCATTTCTTTCTCCTTTTGAACAATATTATAACACTATTTTTTTTGCATTGCCATATGTTTCACGTGAAACATTTATTATTTTTTTGTGCAATATTTGTTTCACGCAATTTCAATTTTTTCAAAAATGTTTCACGTGAAACATTTTATAATATTCAGATGCGAAAAGGAGTATTCATCTGAATACTCCTCAATTACTTATAAATTTTAAAATGCATCTGTCCATAATAATTAATAAAGCTTTATTATTAATTACATTTGTTCTGGACACTGGATTCCTAATAATTCTAATGCATCTTTAATTACCTGTTTTGCCAAAATAACAATCTTAACTCTTGCTTCTTTTAATGTCTGATCCTCTACATTACACTGATTTTCATGATAAAAACGATTGAAGCTTTGTGCTACTCCCATAACATATCTAGAAACTACAGAAGGTTCTAATCTATCTGCTGCCACTTTGATCACTTCTGGGAATCTTTCGATTTCCTTTAATAAAGCTACAGATGTTTCATCTGTTACTAAAGATGCATCAATATCTCCAACTTCTGTGATTCCTGTTTTTCTCAACACACTTGCAGCTCTTGCATATGTGTACTGAACATATGGTCCTGTCTCACCATCAAAGCTGTGAATCTTCTCCCATGTAAATGTTACATCTTTGATTCTCTGGTTATACAAGTCATTAAAGATAATTGCTCCAATTCCAACTTTCTGTGCAACATCTTCTTTATCTTTAAGATCTGGATTCTTTTCTGCAATGATCTCTCTGATCTTAGATACAGATTCTTTTAAGATGTCTTCTGCATATACGATATTACCACTTCTTGTTGAAAGCTTTCCACCTTCTAAACTTACTAATCCATAAGGTACATGAATCAGGTTTTCTTTTGCCCATTCATATCCCATTAATTCTACTACTTTAAATACCTGTGCAAAATGTAATTTCTGCTCTAATCCAGTTACATAAATACACTTATCAAAATTATATTCTTTCTTTCGATAGAAAATTGCAGCTAAATCTCTTGTTGCATAAATACTACTTCCGTCTTTCTTCATTACAAGACATGGCGCCATATCATATTCATCAAGATCTACGATCATTGCTCCTTCACTTTCTTTTAGAAGATTTTTCTCTTTTAATTCTTCTACAACTGCTGCTGTTTTATCACGATAAAAGCTTTCACCTGTGTAATGATCAAAATCCATATTCAACATTTTATAAATTCTTTTATATTCTACCATACTGATGTCTTTAAACCATTCCCAGATAGATAATGCTTCTTCATCACCTTTTTCCATCTTGGCAAACCATTCTCGAGCCTGATCATTTAATGTATCATCTTTCTCAGCTTCTTCATGGAATTTTACATAAATTCTTAAAAGCTCAGGAATACCTTTTTCTTCAACCGCTTCTTTACTTCCCCATTTCTTATACGCAACGATCAGTTTACCAAACTGTGTTCCCCAATCACCTAAATGATTAATTCTTTCTACGTGATATCCCAATTTATCAAAAATATGATATAAAGAGTTTCCAATGATTGTCGTTCTTAAATGTCCAACATGAAAGTTCTTTGCAATATTAGGTGAAGAATAATCGATACAAACAGTTTTTCCTTTTCCGATTTCCTGGGTACCATAAGTATCATTTACTTTTGCTAAAACTTCTTTTACATAATTTTCTTTATTCAAAAAGAAGTTTACATAAGGGCCCATAGCTTCTACTTTTGATACATCGTCGCTTGCAGGAATTTTTTCTGCAAGCTCTGTTGCGATCATATTAGGAGCTTTTCTAAATACTTTCGCTAATTGAAAACATGGAAATGCGAAATCTCCCATATCATCTTTTGGTGGAATTTCAAGAATTCCATCAATCTTCTCTTTATCTAATTCTTCGATTGTCTGATCTAATAAATCAATAACTTTATTTCTCATAATCTTCCCTTTCTATAGTTCGATCAATGCCTGAACATTAATTGAATTTGTCTTCCATCTTGTCACTGAAAATTCTTTTGTAAGTTCTTTTTCAAGGGCACTGCGTTTCTCATAAAACTCTTTTGCATTTTTAATAATTTTAGGTTTTGCTTCTATTTTAATTAATATTTTATACTTATCAATAGTTTTTTCAAAGTTAATAACAAAAACCCCTATATCATCCATTAATGTCTCAAATATCTCATGAAATCCTTTCAAAAATGAAAATGTCATACAAACTTTAGATTCCTCTTTTGATTCGCGATAATTTAATCGTGCTGTTGGATATATTTTTTTAATATATTTCATCAATTCATCAAACGCTGGAACAAATGGAATCTTTTCATCTTCGTTAACATCTTCAGTTACTATATCATCAAAGAGCAGATCTTCTTCTAATCCCTTTTGATAGCTAAGCAATTCTTCGATTCTATGATCTTTATCATGAATCTTCTTCTGAAATTCTTTGATATCTTTTTCAATCTTTATAACATCTTCTGAAACACTTTGCTTTGATTCTTCGATTTCTAATGGTAACGGTGAAAATATCTTTCGTATCTGATAGATTTTCTGCTGGTTTTCAATCGTACCTTCTTTTTCATTCTTTTCCTGCATGACCTCATACATCTTGCGGTTCAACTGATGTCTGTCTGTTTTTAATAACTGTATCTGTTCTTCCAGATAATCATATAACTGACTGATCAAATAACTTTTTTCTTTCTTCTTCTCCATATTTTTACCACTTTCTTTTTATCATAAACGATAACCATCAGAAATGAAAGTAAAACCTTTTAACAAATTGGTTCCTTTGATGGTAAACCAGCTTTCCTTGGAAAACGTTTTGGTGTTGCTTTTGTCTTATGAATCTTTAAAATTGTTCTCGCCATATCTGTATCCGGAATTTCAAAAGATATAATATCTTCAATATTTCCACCTAGAATTTTCACCGCTTTTTTTGAATTCTTGGCTTCTTCTTTGATATCCCCTGATTTATATGGAAGAAAATATCCCCCTTCTTTTACATAAGGAATACAATATTCTGATAAAACTGTCAGATTTGCCACCGCTCTTGATACTACATAATCAAAATTTTCTCTATATTCTTTTTGTTTTGCAAAATCTTCTGCACGTCCATGAATCGCTGTGATTTTTTGAAGTCCTAATGTGTTGATTACTTCATTTAAAAATTTAATTCGTTTGTTTAAGGAATCTAGTAATACAATCTCTAATTCTGGAAACGCTATCTTTAATGGAATTCCTGGGAATCCTGCACCTGTTCCTAGATCCAGAATTTTTTGATCTTTCAACTCAACTCCACTCTTTACCAATGCCAAGCTATCTGCAAAATGTTTATCAATTACTTCATTTTTTTCTGTGATTGCGGTCAGGTTCATCACTTTATTCTTCTCTACAAGCATCTTATAGTACATTTCAAACTGTTCTAACTGATGATCACTTAATGCAATTCCAAATGCAGCTGCTTTTTCTCTTAATCTTTCCATCTATTATCTCCTATGATGCATCTGTTCCAGATAAATCAGCAATACAGAAATATCTGCTGGTGACACCCCTGAAATTCTGGATGCCTGTCCGATAGACGATGGTCTGATCTTTGATAACTTCTGTTTTGCTTCAATTCGCAAGCTTCCAACATCTTCGTAATCAATATCTTCTGGAATTCTCTTTTTCTCCATCTTCTTAAACTGTTTTACCTGTGACAACTGACGTTTGATATATCCTTCATATTTAATATTAATATTTACCTGTTCCTGAACATCCAGATCGTACTCTGGTCTATCTGGATCGATTGGTGCCAAATCCATATAAGTAAGCTCTGGACGACGAATCAGTTCTGTCATCTTTGCAGATGATTTTAATGTTGTACTGCCAAGTTTCTCAAGCAATGTCTGAACATTTTTGGATGCACCCACATTAATATCTTCAAGACGCTTCATCTCATCTTCAATCTGCTGTTCTTTTACTAATAACTTGTCATATCGTTCCTGACTGATCAATCCTGCTTCATATCCAATCTTTGTCAGGCGAAGATCCGCATTATCCTGACGAAGTAGTAAACGATACTCTGCTCTTGATGTCATCATACGATATGGTTCTTGTGTTTCTTTTGTAACCAGATCATCGATCAAAACTCCAATATAAGCCTGTGAACGATCCAGAATGATAGGATCTTTTTCCTGTAATTTACGTGCAGCGTTGATACCTGCCATCAACCCTTGTGCTGCTGCCTCTTCATATCCTGAGCTTCCATTAAACTGTCCACCAGAAAATAAACCATCAATCTCTTTAAATTCCAGAGATGCTTTTAACTGTGTCGCATCAATACAATCATACTCAATTGCGTAAGCATTTCTCACGATCTTGGCATTCTCAAGTCCTGGAACACTGTGATACATCTTATACTGTACATCTTCTGGCAATGAACTTGACATACCACCAACATACATCTCATTTGTATATTCGCCTTCTGGCTCAATAAATACCTGATGACGATTCTTATCTGGAAACTTCACGATCTTGTCTTCGATAGATGGACAATATCTAGGTCCTGTTCCCTCAATTGCTCCAGAAAATAATGGTGATCTGTGAAGATTTTCTTTGATGATTTCATGTGTCTCTTCTGTTGTATACGTTAACCAGCATGAAATCTGATCTCTCTTGATATCTTCTTCCTTATTTGTAAAGCTGAATGGTACGATCCTTTCATCTCCAAACTGCTCTGCCATCTTAGAAAAATCAATCGTATTCTTATCAATTCTGGCAGGTGTTCCTGTTTTAAATCGTCTCATGAAAATACCATGACTCTTTAAGGAATCTGTCAGATAATTGGCTGCCTGCAGCCCGTTTGGTCCTGTGTGATTACTTACTTCCCCATAAATGCAACGTGCTTTCAGATAAGTTCCTGTCGTCAATACAACTGCTTTTGCATAATAAACCGCACCTGAATATGTCTTAACTCCTTTAATCTTTCCATCTTCCACAAGGATTTCTGTAACTTCCCCCTGACGAAGTGTAAGATTTGGTGTATTCCCCATAACCTGTGTCATAGAAATAGAATACATCTTCTTATCTGCCTGTGCTCTTAAAGAATGTACTGCCGGTCCCTTTGATTTATTTAGCATCTTGGACTGTAAATAGGTTTTATCGATATTTTTACCCATTTCACCACCAAGTGCATCAATTTCTTTTACCAGATGTCCCTTAGAGCTTCCTCCAATATTCGGATTGCATGGCATCAGTGCAACACTATCCATGCTTACTGTAAAACAGATTGTTTCAAATCCCATTCTGGCTGCTGCAAGTGCGGCTTCACATCCGGCATGGCCAGCACCTACAACAATGATATCATATTTTTCTTCTAAATTATTCATCTTTATTTACCCATACAAAATTCTGCAAAAATCTCATTTACCAGGTCTTCTCCCACAGATTCTCCTGTGATAAATCCTAAATGCTCATAGGCATCTAAAAGATCAATAGAGAAGAAATCTTCTGGCATTCCATCTTCAATACTCTGTAATACCATAGAAAGGCTCTTTAATGCCTCACTTACTTCTGTTTTGTGTCTCATATTCGTCAGGTATATTTCATCATTAAACGAAACATGTCCTTCAAAGAAAATATCCTGAATCAATTGATATAATTCTTCAATTCCAGTCTGCTCCTTGGCTGAAATCTGAACGATCTGATCAAAACCTTTTTCCTTAAGATTTTCCTTTGTCACTACCTGCTCAAGATCAGCTTTATTTAATAAAACAATCGTTTGCTTACCTTCAATAAGCTGCATGATTTCTTCATCATCCTTCGTTAAAGGATCTGATGTATCTACAACATAAAGAACAAGATCAGCTTTCTTTAACAGTTCTTTGGCTTTGTCTACTCCAATCTTTTCAATCAGATCATTTGTATCTCTGATTCCTGCTGTATCAATGATGTTCAGCGGAATTCCTTTGATCTGAATTGATTCTTCCAACGTATCTCTTGTTGTACCTGCAATATCTGTAACGATTGCTCGTTCCTCTCCCAGCAAAACATTCAATACAGAAGATTTTCCTGCATTCGGTTTTCCAACAATAACAGTCTGTATTCCTTCTTTGAGAATTCGTCCATTATCTGCATTCTCCAGAAATTCATTCAACTGTTTAATAATTTTCTCAACCTGCTCTCTCAGCTCATCTGAAAATCCATCCACACTATAATGTTCTGGGTCATCCAATGCTGATTCGATAAATGCAACGCTGTGAATAATCTGTTTTCGGATCTCTGTAATTTTCTTTCCAAGCGCCCCCTCTAACTGCTTTAAAGATGTGCTCATTGCAAATTCATTCTTAGACTGAATCAGATCCATAACAGCTTCTGCTTCTGAAAGGTCGATTCGTCCATTCAAAAATGCTCTCTTTGTAAACTCACCTGGCTCTGCAGGTGCTGCTCCGGCCTTAAATACTGCTTCCAGAACTTTCTTCATAACAACCACACCACCATGGCAGTTAATCTCTACAACATCTTCTGCTGTATAAGAATGTGGACCTTTCATAACAAGCACAATACACTCATCAAGCAATGTCTCTCCGTCATATACGTGTCCATAATGTGCTGTATATGTCTTGACTTCCTTTATCTTCTTATCTATTTTCTTCGGTTTAAATACTTTTTCAATAATATCCAGTGCCTGATCTCCGCTGATCCTGATAATTCCAATTCCACTATTGGTCATCGGAGTAGCAATTGCTGCAATCGTATTTGACTTCATATAATATACCTCAAAAAAGGGCTGCCTAAATTAAGGCAGCCCTAAATCTTATTTTTTAAGCATAACAACAACTTTACGATAAGGATCCTTACCTTCGCTCTTTGTGATCACTTCTGGATCTCTCTGCAATGCAGAATGGATGATTCTACGCTCATTTGGATTCATTGGTTCTAAGTAAATTGGTTTTTTATTCTTCTTTACTTTATACGCAATGCTTCCTGCTAATTTCTCTAAAGTCTGCTGTCTTCTTTCTCTGTAATTTTCTGTATCAAGCTTGATCTTTACAAAAGAATCGCTCTCTTTATTTACATAAAGACTGATAAGATACTGCAGGGCATCCAGTGTCTGTCCGTGCTTACCGATCAATGCACCCATCTTCTCTCCAGATACATTGATGTTTAATACGTTATCTCTGCGGTTATAGTAAAGATTTAACTTTGGATCAAGTCCCATTGCTCTTAACACTTCATCCAAATACTTTTCAGTATCTTTAATGATCTGATCAATATTCTCTGGTGTCTTATTCTTCTTAGTTTCCTTTACAGGAACCTCTTCTTTTGCTTTAGAACTCTTCTTAGGCTGACGATTTGATTTCTCATCTGCCGTCTTCGCTGGTTTCTTTTCAACCTTTTTCTTAGGTTTCTCTTTTTCTATTGTCTGAGGCTTAACTTCTGTCTCTTTCTTTTCTTCTTCTTTAATTTCAATGATGACTGGTTTCTTAAACAGCCCAAAAAAGCCATTACTTCCCGGATCGATCACTGTATACTTGAGGTCTGTACTTGGAATTCCTAACTCCATTGCAGCATTCATAACTGCATCAGATTCAGTTTTTCCAGTGAATCTCTTTGCTGACATCCTTATTTACCCCCTTTGTTTTTGTTGAGTGCATTCGCTTTAGAAGCAATTCCTCCTTTAGAATTTCCTGAATAATCAATATTCTTTGTTGATTTCAGATTTGCACTCTTCTTAATGCTGGAATCTGTACCTTGCAGTCCCTGCTGTTCAGCCTGTGCTCCCAACATCTTTTCATAAAGAGAAGGACCTTTTTTCTTTCTTTTCTTAGCTGCCTTCTCACGACTTTTTTCAATAATCTTATCCATATCAGCATGATCATAATGGTAATTAAACGCAACCTGCTGAATATACTGGAATAAAGCACTCGCTGTCCAGTAAATACCAATACCGATTGGTAATGAAATACACATTACAAATGACATTAACGGCATTGTGTACATCATACTCTTTGTCATTCCTGCTCCTGGTGTACTTTCATCCATCTGATTTGTAGACATAGATGTTTTTGCACTTAAGAACTGAAAAATAAATGATAATACAGGGATGATCAGTAATGGAGTTAATCTGAATCCTGGTGCTGAATTTAAATCCATACCTAAAAATAGATTTGGATGATACTGTGTATCATGTGCAATCTGAGGAATATAAGTATTAACACCACGAATTACATAATACAGTGCCATGATGATCGGAAACTGAATTAATGTTGGTAAACATCCACCAGTTGGACTTGAACCATACTTTTCATAAACTTTCTGCATCTCTTCATTCTGTTTCATCATAGATGCCTGGTCTCTTTTGTTACGATATTTCTTAGTGATCTTATTGATCTCTGGTTGCATATGCTGATTGATCTTCATAGATCTCTGCTGTTTCATTGTTAATGGTAATAAAATTAACTTAGAAACTAATGTAAATAAAATAATACATAAACCAACATTATAGATACCCATTGTTGCTAATCCACTATAGATTGCTCGAATGATCCAACCAAAAATAATTACAAACGGAGTTAAAATACCTCCGGTGCCCGTAGTCTGGGCTTGTGCCAATAACATCATTTTTTGCACCTTTTTCCTTTCCTG
>OBJF01000878.1_pt1 | contig 30646 bp, 33 predicted proteins | sample 1519091 | NCBI WGS metagenome assembly OBJF01 (sample SAMEA2452124, study PRJEB22498) | human gut metagenome | biome: human feces; feature: human gut; material: feces | place: Australia | collected 2012
ATTCTGATTTTGTATTTTGCGTGTCAAAAATTCTGATTCTGCTTGTCAAATAACATTTGAGCAACAGTCTATTGATATTTTCGATTTTGTTGTGTATAATAGAGATAGGCAGGTGATGGGATTGAACTTGATATTGCATACAGTCAAGCAGGAAAAGCAAAGAATTGAATATATGCTTGCGAAGTATCAAAGCGAGCTTTCCGCTTTACCGAAAGGCACGATCTCGGAAAAGACGGTCGGTGAGAAAACATATTATTATTTGAAATACAGGGACGGCAAAAAAGTTGTTTCGCAGTATATCAGCAAAAAGGAAATTGAAAATGTGCGCGCTCTTGTAGAACGGCGGCGGCACATAGAGGCGATGGTGAAATCCTTGCAGGAGGAAAAAGCGATTGCAGATAAAGTATTGGAGGGTGCAGTATGATTTTATATCACGGAAGTAATGTGATTGTTTCCAAACCGAAATTGATCCCGCAGAATCGGTTTCTTGATTTTGGCTTTGGATTTTACACGACAACGAATAAAACACAGGCGATAGGCTTTGCCGACAAGGTGACGAAGCGCCGCAAGGACGGTGAAAAAGCCGTTAGCATTTATAAGATTGATGAAGCTCGTGCCTTTGAGGAATGTTCTGTTCTGCGTTTTGACAGCGCAAATGAGGCTTGGCTGGATTTCGTGTCGGAGAACCGTTCCGGCAATTACACAGGAGAATCCTACGACTTCATTTTCGGCCCTGTTGCAAATGATGATGTTTATACAACATTCACGCTCTATTCTGCCGGTGTACTTACAAAAGAACAGACTTTGGAAGCGCTGAAAATCAAAAAGCTGTATAATCAGTTGGTACTGTCATCTGAAAAAGCACTTTCCTATCTTAAATTTATCGGGACAGTCCCGCAGGAGGAATTATAATGGGAGCAGAAAAATTCGGCGCTGTTATGGGCGTGTTGGTTGAACAAGTCGTTCATCTGATTACAGAGAATTATGCGTATGATGAAATGACGGCTTCAAACGAGTTCTACAATTCAAAGGTCTACGCCCTTTTGGAGCAGGAAGAAACAAAACTATGGCATTTCAGCCCTCTTACCCTATTCAACCTGTTCGACGAAGAAAAAAAGACGGGCAGCTTTGAACTGCCGGAGGAGGTTTGATTATGAGCAGTCAAGGGAAATTTATGATTTACTGTGCCGAGCAATATAAATTGGCAAAGCACTTGACGGGAAAACAACTTGCGGAGCTTTTCACTCGTTATCGGGTTTGGGAATATGTTTATTCCTGTTATGAAGCTCTACACACAACAGGTACGAACTATATCATTGAGGATATTGACCTGTATATTGAAGCCCGCAAGCCTGCAATGGCTTAAAGCCTATATCAGTTGACATCAATATGTTTTTCTTCATATAAAGTAAAAAGTATCTGAAATCCAAAAGTTTTTACGGAATTTAAGCAAAAACTTTTGGATTTTGCTTTTCTATTTTTACATAGCCGAGAGGTTTTCTTAATGAAAGCCCCTCGGCTTTTTCTATTTCAGAACGGAGGTGAAAAAGTATGCCATATATCCCGCCGGAGGTGGTGGAGAAAGCCCGTGAAATGGACTTGTTAACCTATCTGAAAAGCTACGAGCCGCAGGAGCTTGTTCATTTCGGAGGAAACACCTACTGCACTCGTGAGCACGACAGCTTGAAGATTTCAAACGGCAAATGGTGTTGGTTTTCCCGTGGAATCGGCGGCTATTCTGCACTGGACTATCTAATCAAAGTCAAAGAAATGCCCTTTATGCAGGCAGTTGAAACGATTATGGGGAATGTTGCGGTATCGCCGCCGACCTATACCCCTGCGCCAAAGGAACAGAAGCCGAAAGTTTTGCTATTGCCAAAGGCGAACCATTGCGCCACCCACGCCGTCGAATATCTGCACCGCAGAGGTATCGACTACGACCTGATAGATTTCTGTATCAGTACGGGGCGGCTGTATGAAAGCTATCCCTATCACAATGTCGTATTTATCGGGCAGGATCGGGACGGCAAACCCCGCTATGCCAATCTGCGCGGTATCGGCTCGGATTTCATCGGGGACGCAAACGGCAGCGACAAGCATTTTTCCTTTGGGATTCCCGCCGTCGTCGAAAGCGACACGCTGAATCTCTTTGAATCGGCGGTCGATCTGCTGTCCTACGGAACAATGCAAAAGCTGGACGGCAAGGACTGGCAAAGCGAAAATCTGCTTTCCCTTGCAGGCGTGTATAAGCCGAAAGCAAGAATTGAGGAAAGCAGTCTGCCTGTCGCCCTTGTTCAGTATCTTGCAGACTATCCGCATATCCGCAAGATGGTGTTACGGCTCGATAACGACAATACGGGACGGATTGCCGCAGCGACAATCAAAACCCTGCTGACAAAAAGGTATGCGGTCGCGGTAGATATTCAGCCGCCCCCGCAAGGCAAGGATTACAACGATTGTCTGTGTCTGCGGCTCGGACTACCCATTACCAAGCGAAAAGAAAGGAGCAAAGAACGATGAAAACCTATGAGATCACGATTACCGAAACCCTGCAAAAGACGGTTGAGGTCGAAGCCAATTCCCGTGAAGAAGCCGAAAGGCGGGTTGAGGAAAACTGGAATAACAGCGAATATATCCTCGACGCCGATTCCTTTGTCGGGGTGGATTTCTCCGCAAGGACAAACGAGCGCAGCCGTGATTATGAACGATGAAAGGAGCTTTCCGCTATGAGTGAGGAAAAGAAAATCAAGGTGGTGTTACTGGAACCGGGCAAGCTCGCCCGCACCGCTGAAATCGGCACTTCTCTTGAAGATTTGCAGAAAATCGTTGACGGACTGATTGAAGCCTATTATCCGTTTGAGGAACAGGTATGTATTGTCTGCAATGAGGAAAGCAAAATCAACGGTATGCAGCCGAACCGCAGCGTAAAAAACGAGGACGGCGTTATGGTGGATTTCATCTGTGGCCCCGCCTTTATCTGCGACTGCCGGGGCGAGAGCTTTGACAGTCTTTCCGATGAACAGCTTGCCCGTTATACAAAGATGTTCCGCTATCCTGAACACTTGGCGAAGCTGAACGGTCAGCTAATCGGAATCCCGTTCAACCCGCAGCGTGAGCATGAACGCTGAATTTATTTCGGTCGGTGGCAAGATGTTCGGCCTATGGGACGAACGCTATGCGATATACCAGCAAGCATCGCCTTTGTGATACCACAAAGGCACTTGTCAGGGAAAATCCCTGAAACCCTTAATCTGCTCGTCCCCGTTCCACACGGAGGGCGACATTTTTATGCGCTGAAAGGAGGCGTATGTTATGAGTGAATTACTCTTTTTCATCATCGGAACTATGCTCGGCGGCTGTATCGGCATTGTGACAATGTGCCTGTTTCAGATTAACCGCCTGCGCGGAAAGGACGACGAACAATGAACGAACCCTTAACCTTTTTGGATTTTTTCAGCGGCGTGGGCGGTTTTCGCAAGGGCTTTGAGCTTTGCGGTATGGTCTGTAAAGGTCATTGCGAAATAGACAAATTCGCAGACCGCAGCTACCGCGCCATACACGATATACAGGAGGATGAATGGTATGGAGAAGATATTACCAAAACCGAACCCGCCGACCTGCCGAGGGTCAACCTTTGGGCAGGCGGATTCCCGTGTCAGGACATTTCTGTATCTGGCCGGCAAAGAGGGCTTGCCGGAAAACGAAGCTCTCTCTTTTTTGAAATCATTAGATTGCTCAAAGGCACGCCAGCCGAAGATAGACCCGAATGGCTTGTCCTTGAAAATGTTAAAAATCTGCTCTCCGTTAATCGGGGATGGGACTTTGCGACCGTTCTCAATTCGCTGGCCGAAATCGGCTATCATATCGAATACGGACTGCTTAATTCACGCTTCCACGGCGTTCCGCAAAACAGGGAGCGAATCTACCTTGTCGCTTATCGACATTTTAGAGCCGACGGTGGACGAAAAATATTTCCTGTCACCGCAAGCGACGGCAAGGCTCTTATACAGTTGATCGGCGGCACGCAGGGCAAGCGTGTTTACGACCCCGCGGGTATAAGTTGTACGCTGATGAGCGAGGGCGGCGGCTTTGCAGGCAGAACGGGAATGTATTTTATCGACCTGTGCAAAGGCAATCCAAAGCTGACGGAAAACGCCCGCTGTATCAAAGCAAGATATGACGGCGGCATTACCAACCGCAGCGGCGATAATTCAGGCGTGCTTTGTATGGGTGCAGACTGTCCCGACCGTACCGAGGAAACGGCGCTGATTCAGCTAAAACGAAGCGAGGTGAAAATCCGGGAACAGGATTACACCAAATGCCTGATCGCAGGCTACAACAAAATCGGAGTAAGCAACCGGGGCGAAAGCTCCGGCGTTTTTTATGGCTGCCGCGCTGTACTGACCCCCGACCGTGAAAATAAGAGGCAGAACGGCCGCCGTTTCAAGGAGTGCGGCGAACCTGCTTTTTGCCTGAATACGCAGGACAAACACGGCGTTTATCTCTGCGCCTGCGATTCCTGCGAACACGCTTTACCCGTTAAACAAGCGAAAAAACTTGATAAAAGCAAATCCGAAAACAAGACGGAATTTCCGCTTGGCTGCGGACGAATCCGCAAGCTGACGCCCCGTGAGTGCTGGCGGCTGCAAGGCTTTTCCGATGATATGTTTGATAAAGCGGCCGCCGTCAATTCCGACGCCCAGCTTTACAAACAGGCGGGCAACGGCGTGACGATTCCCGTTGTGTATGCGGTCGGCAATCGTATTGTTGAAATTCAAAACGAACTGAATAAGGAGGCGATGAAGATATGAGAAAACGCAATGTTCACATTCAATTCTGGCTCGATAAAAAGGAAGCCGAGGCGTTTCAAAAGAAAGTGAAGCGCAGCGGTCTTTCCCGTGAGGCGTATTTGCGGCACTTGGTAAACGGGCTTGAGCCGCAGGACGCACCGCCGCCCGATTACTACGCCATGATGAGGGAGCTCCACGGGATCGGCAACAACCTGAATCAGATTGCCGTCAAAGCCCACACCCTGAATGTTCTCGATGTGCAGAGGTACGACGAGGCCTGCCGCAAGATTGATATGGCTATCAAAAAAATCACCGAGGCGGTTATCCTGCCGCGCCCGATGAAGTAATGGCTACTACCTCTATTTGGCGTGTGAAAGGCTGGCTCGGCAAGGTGGTCGTCTATGTGGAGAATCCCGATAAAACAACGAACCCGAAATTTTATACCGATAAGGATATGACCGAACAGGACGGACAGGAGCTTTCCGATGTGATCCGCTATGCGGTCAATTCCCGAAAAACGCAGCAAGTGGATAACGAGGAGTGCGCCGTAGTTCACCGTTTTGTGTCGGGAATCAACTGCTCTCCCTCTACCGCCCGTGATGAAATGCTTGCCGTGAAAAAACGGTTCGGCAAGGAAAACGGGACGGTTGCTTACCACGGGTATCAATCCTTTGCTCCCGGCGAGGCTACACCCGAAATGGCACACGAAATCGGAATGAAGCTCGCCGCCCGTTTGTGGGGCGACCGCTATCAGGTGATTGTGGCGACCCACCTTGACAAAGAAAATCACCTGCACAATCATTTTGTGCTGAATACGGTGTCCTTTGTGGACGGAATCAAATACCACCGCACCAAAAAGGATTATCACGATATGCAGACCGTTTCCGATGAGCTTTGCCGTGAGTACCGTTTATCGGTGATTGAAAACCCGCAGTACGGAAAAAGCAAGCAATACGGTGAATGGCGTGCAGAGCAGGAACAGCGCCCCACTTGGCGAGGTTTGATTCGCGCCGACATTGACGAAGCCATACGGCAGTCTATGACCGAACGGCAGTTTTTTGATAATCTGCGGAAGAAAGGTTATGAGGTCAAGATCGGCAAGGATATTTCTGTACGGCCGCCGGGCAAGGAACGCTTTGTAAGGCTGATACGGAATTTTGGAGAGGACTATTCCATTGAACAAATCCGCAGACGGATTCTGTCACAGACACGAGCTGAAAAGAAGCCGTCCGAACCGACCCGCCAAGTGGTACGGATTCGGTTGTTCGGCAGTCTGGAAAAGACCCGCAAAATCACAGGGTTTCGGGCGCTGTATTTTCACTACTGCTACCTGCTGGGGATCTTCCCGAAAAACAAACCGAAACAAAATAGGCGGCAACTTCATTTTCTCTTGCGTGAGGATTTGCGAAAGCTGGACGACATCACCGCCGAAACAAGGCTGCTTGTGCGAAATCGTATTGATACCGCCGGGCAGCTTTTTTCGTATCAATCCGAGGCGAAAGACAAAATTACGGCTCTGACCGCCGAGCGAAAGCGGCTTTATAAATTGCAGCGGACGGCGGCGGTCAAAGCAGACCCCGAAAAGGCAGCGGAAATCAAAGACCGAATATCTGTGTTGTCAAAAGAGCTTGCCGCTCTGCGAAAAGAGGTGTCTTTATGTGACGGTATAGCCGAACGCTCCGGCGTTATCAAAGAGAAAATCAAAGCTGTCCGAGAGGACAAACAACCCGAAAGAAAGGAGAGAACCGACCATGTACAATTCCGGTGACGCAGCGGAACAGATTGTAAGGATCAGTTTAGAGGGTACGGAAGTTGCCTTAAAGCTGACCGGCTCGGCGGCAAAGAATATCGCCGCTATGATTTATACTGTTCTGAAAAACAGGGATAAGAACAAGACCAAAGGCAGACAGCGGCTGACCGCTATGCTCAAAAGCGGAAAGGAACTGAAAGTGTTTACCGTCAGCGAGGAACATTTGAAACAGTTTGCCGCTGAAGCCAAACGGTACGGCGTTGTTTACTGTGCTCTGCGCGGTAAAGAAAAATCCGCTGACGGCATGGTAGACATTATGGTGCGTGCCGAGGACGCTTCAAAAATCAACCGCATTGTGGAACGCTTCAAGCTGGCTGCGGTCGATACCGTTTCTATTAAGCGCGATATTGAAAAATCCAAAGCCGAGAAAACCGCCGCCCCCTCTGCTCCCGAACAGGAGAAACCTGATAAGGACGCGGACGACCGCCTGCTTGACGATTTAATGGGCGCGCCTGTGAAAAAGGAGGAACGGACGCCGCAGAATCCCGAAGTCAGCAAAAATGATTCTTTTGGGAAAGCGGCGGAGAAATCCCATCCGTCCGCGCCTATCTCAAAGAAGCAAAGCAGAACCGCCGAGGGTACTGTTAAACCGCCCGAAGAACGCCCCTCTGTTCGTGAAGAACTGCGGGAAATTAAGGCGAAACAGCAAGAGGCGGCGGCTCCTGCCAAAGAAGAACCCACCGTTTCCAAAAAGCCGGCCAAACAGCAGACGACCGCCCACCAGCAGCCGTCCCGAAAAAAGAAACCCAAATCAAAGGAGAGATAACCCATGAGCAATTTTGACGATATTTTTGAACCTGCCCCGCAAGCCGAGGATTTTGACAAAGAGGCTTGGGCGGCAAAGAAAAAGGCAGAGCGTGACGAGGTTTACGCCCTTGCCGACGCCACTGCCGAGGAAGTATGCGCAGACGGCGGCAAGTTCCGTGACTATCTGGATGTGCAGGCAAATTTCCGTCACTACTCTGCTACCAACGCCCTGTTGATTCTGGCAACGAAACCCGACGCCCGCAGGCTGGGCGACAAGGATTTTTGGCGCGATCAGGGCGTGTATATCAAGAGGCAGGAATTTAGCCGTCCGATTAAGATTGTGGAATCCAACGGCGAGTACACCCGTGACGACGGCAGTATCGGCGTTTCCTACAACATTAAGCGTGTGTATGACATTTCGCAGACCACTTCCCGCATGAGGGCGCAGCCGCCTGTTTCCCACGAAGCAAGGGCTTTGCTGGGCGCTCTCATTTACAAAAAGCCTGTGCCGATTCAGTCTGTCGATGAGCTGCCCGACGGTATAGGCGCTCTTTACGACCCTGAACAGCAGGCTATTTTTGTCTGCCGGGGACTTCCCGCAAACGACCTGTTTTGCTCCGTTTCCAAAGCATTGGCCGAAGCGGAACTTGTGCGTGCCGGTGACAGCAGCCCCGAAACCGCTGATTTTAAGGCAAAAGCTGTTTCATATATTCTCGGCAAACAATTTGGTGTAGATGTCAGTCGTTATGCGTTTGACGGTATTCCCGCAGATATGCAGGAAGCCGATCCGCAAACGCTTCGAGCCGAACTCTCCGACATTCGGGACACAGCTTTTGACATTTCCGCAAGAATGGCAAGGGCGCTGGAAAAAAGCAAAGAGCCCCGCCATACGGAACAGGAGCGTTGAACATGGAGAAAACAGAAAAACGGGTGTTGACCCTCGACCGCTACGAACACGGCGTTGTTATCAATGCCTTAAATGAAATGCGAAACGACCTGCTGGAAGAAGAACGCCCCACCGATATTGTTGACGAGGTTCTTTTGAAAGCAATCGACGCCCCAACAAAGAAAATCAGGTGCAGGAACGATGAAGCGCGGGAATAACCCTCTTGTCCTCTGCCTGTTCGGGATTCTGCCCGTTGTGTGGCTGGGACTGCTGATCGCTCCCGCCGCACACGGAGGCTTGCCCGAAATCCTTGCCCGGTTTCCTGCGGCAATGAACGCCCCGTTTCATATAGAGCTTTGCGGGAACAGCGTAAAAACTGTCCTCGTTTTGCTTTGTGTGTACGGCCTTTCTATCGGCGTATTCCTATCTTCCCGCCGCAACTACCGCAGGGGCGAAGAACACGGCTCGGCGAAATGGGGCAACGCAAGAGCCGTCAACAAAAAATATCGGGCGATAAAGCCGGAGGATAACAAGATTTTTACGCAGAATGTCCGTGTAGGTCTGGACGGCCGAAAGCACCGCCGCAATCTCAATACGGTTGTCGTGGGAGGCAGCGGGGCGGGAAAAACAAGGTTCTATGCAAAACCGAATCTCTGTCAGGCGAATACGAGCTTCGTTGTGCTGGACCCGAAAGGTGAACTACTGCGGGACACGGGATATTTGCTGAAACAAAAAGGCTATGAGGTGCGTGTGCTTGATCTTCTGAATATGGAGAAAAGCCATTGCTACAATCCGTTTGTGTATCTCCGTGACGACAACGATGTGCAAAGGCTTGTAACAAACCTATTCAAAAGTACGACGCCCAAAGGCTCACAGAGTAACGACCCGTTCTGGGACACAGCGGCAAGTATGCTGCTCTTGGCGCTCGTTTTTTACTTGAAGTATGAGGCGCCGCCTGACGAACAGAATTTTCCGATGGTTATGGAAATGCTGCGTGCGGCTGATGTTCGAGAGGATATGGACGAATACACCTCGCCGCTGGATGAGCTTTTTGAACGGCTGGAAATGCGCGACCCCGACCATATAGCGGTCAAGTATTACAAGGACTATCATTCCGGCTCAGCAAAGACCCTGAAAAGTATTCAAATCACTTTGGCGGCAAGGCTTGAAAAATTCAACCTGTCCTCTTTGGCGGCGCTGACCGCTACGGACGAATTGGATTTGCCGTCGCTTGGCGAAAAGAAAGTTGCGTTGTTTGCGCTGATACCCGATAACGACACCTCGTTCAATTTCCTTGTCAGTATCTTATACACGCAGCTTTTTCAGCAGTTATTTTATTTAGCCGACCACAAGTACGGCGGCAGTCTGCCCGTTCCCGTCCACTTCCTGATGGACGAGTTCAGCAATGTCAGCTTACCCGACGACTTTTCAAAGATTCTGGCGGTTATGCGTTCAAGGCGGGTGTTTGTTTCGATTATTTTGCAAAATTTAGCGCAGTTAAAGACCTTGTTTGAAAAGCAATGGGAAAGCATTATCGGCAACTGCGACGAATTTCTTTATCTCGGCGGCAACGAGCAGTCAACGCATAAATATGTGTCGGAGCTTTTAGGCAAAGCGACCATTGACACCAACACCTACGGCAAATCGTCGGGGCGTAACGGCAATTACAGCACGAACTATCAGATTTCCGGGCGTGAGCTTATGACGCCGGATGAGGTTCGTATGCTGGATAACCGCTGCGCCCTTTTGTTTATCCGCGGGGAATTGCCGATTATGGACGAAAAATACGACATTTTGAAACACCCGAATGTGGCTCTCACCACAGACGGCAGCGCAGCGCCCTATGAACACGGCGGGACGGAGCACGCCGTCGCCACTCTCTCCCTTGCGGAAATCCCCACAGAGGACATTCCCGATATGGAAGAAACAGAACCCGATTACGAGCTTCTTTCCGACGAGGATATAGAGGCTCTGTTTTCAATTTAAGGAGGTATTGCAACATGAAGAAATTTAAGAAAAACAAGACTACCAAAAAACTGCCTATGCCCGGAAAGGTGAAAAAGGGATTCCGCTTTTACTGTGCCGTTGTTATGGCGCTTGCCTTTACCCTCGGCTGCTCGGTGACGGTATTTGCCGCAGGCGACCCGATCACCGTTGTAAACAATCTATCTGATTTCATTTTCGGCCTGATTCGTGCGGTCGGCTTGATTCTGCTCGGCTGGGGTATTGTGCAGGTAGGACTGTCTTTTCAGTCCCACGACCCCAGCCAGCGATCCAACGGATTTCTCACACTCGCCGGAGGTATCGTGATTACTTTCGCCAAAGAAATCCTGAACCTGATTACAGGCTGAAAGAAAGGAAGATTGCAATGGAAAAATGCGAGTGTTATATCCACTCTCTGAAACAGGGAGAAACCCATGTTCTCGGTGAAGCGACGATTATTAAGCGCTTGGGCGACAACGACTATCTGGCAGAGTACAACGGCGTGAAGTGTCACGCAATATTCAATCCCTTTGCCGGACGGTATTTTGTGGACGATGTGTACGGCGTTATCCGCAATTCGCCCGACCGGGACAGCAGATAACAGAACGATACGGCATACGTGGCAGGCTGCAATCGGCGGTCTGCCCTTACTATGCCTGAAAGGAGGACGCTGTGAAGAAATACAGCATTATTTACGCAGATCCGCCGTGGCAGTATAAAGTGTATTCCAAAAAGGGATTAGGGCGTTCAGCAGAAAGCCACTATCCGACAATGGAGCTTGAAGATATACAGGCATTGCCTGTCGGAGAGTTAGCCGATACGGATTGTATTCTTTTTATGTGGACGACAATTCCGCTGTTGAAAGACTGCTTTTCCGTTATGAAAGCGTGGGGCTTTGAATATAAGACGGTCGGCTTTGTTTGGATTAAGCAAAATAAAAAATCTGATTCTCTCTTTTGGGGAATGGGACACTGGACACGAGCTAATGCGGAATTTTGTATGCTTGCTACAAAAGGACATCCAAAAAGAAAATCCGCAGGCGTTCATCAGGTGATTATTTCCCATATTGAAGAACACAGCAAAAAGCCTGATATTGTCCGCAATAGAATCATTGAGCTTGTGGGCGACCTACCCCGTGTAGAGCTTTTCGCAAGAGAAAAAGCGGACGGCTGGGACGCTTGGGGCAACGAGGTTGACTGCGATATTGAAATCGAGGGCTACCGTGAACGGACGGGAGGTGATTTTGTTGTCGGATAACTGGGTCGTACAAAATCTTGAAAACGCCCTTGAAACTTGGAACAGCAAACTTGCCGAGATATGGAAACTTATCACCCAATCCCCCGAACAGTTTAAGGGCGGCACAATTTGGAATGTGATTGTCAATATCCACGGTGCAGTACAGGCGATAGGGCTTGCCTTGCTCGTGCTGTTCTTTGTTGTCGGCGTGATGAAAACCTGCGGATCGTTTGCAGAACTGAAAAAGCCGGAGCACGCATTAAAGGTCTTTATTCGCTTTGCGCTGGCAAAAGGCGCCGTCACTTACGGTCTGGAACTGATGATGGCTTTGTTCAATATCGTACAGGGGCTTATTTCCACCATTATGACCGCCGCGGGCTTCGGCGCGGCGGGTCAGACGGTTCTGCCCTCTGAAATCGTGACAGCGGTTGAGGACTGCGGATTTTTTGAATCTATCCCATTATGGGCGGTGACGCTGATCGGCGGTCTGTTCATTACGGTACTGTCTTTCATCATGATAATGACCGTGTACGGCAGATTTTTCAAACTCTACCTTTACACGGCGATTGCACCTGTTCCTCTCTCTGCTTTTGCAGGAGAACCCTCGCAGAATGTCGGCAAGAGCTTTATAAAATCCTACGCCGCCGTCTGCTTGGATGGTGCAATTATTGTGCTTGCCTGCATTATCTTCTCCCTGTTTGCTTCGGCCCCGCCCGTGGTTGACCCGAACGCCGCAGCGGTTTCTATGGTATGGAGCTATATCGGGGAGCTTGTGTTTAATATGCTTGTCCTCGTGGGCGCGGTCAAAATGGCCGACCGTGTTGTGCGTGAAATGATGGGATTGTAATTGCTTTCTGCGGATATTCGCAGGAGGCTATTTTTATATGTAAAGGAGCTATGTGTTATGAACTCATACGAAGAAAAAAAGCAGCGGAGAATCGACTACTACAACGAAAAAGCGGAAAAGTTTGAACAGCAAAGCAGCCAGCTTGCACACGAATCGAGCAAGATGGTTGAAGCGATCCCTATGGGTCAGCCGCTTTTGGTCGATCACCATTCCTACAAATCCGATAAAAATTACCGTGACCGCGCATGGGGTAAAATGGAGAAATCTGTGGAGGCAGGACAAAAAGCGGACTACTACCGCAGTAAGGCCGAGGCCGCCGAAAACAATTCCGCTATTTCCAGCGACGACCCCGAAGCCGTTGCCAAGCTGAAAGAAAAATTGCAGCAGCGGCAAGACCTGCAAAGCTATATGAAAAAAGTCAATGCCTATTACCGCAAAAATGGCACGATGAAAGGCTTTGAGGGGATTTCCGATGAAAAGGCGGCTAAAATCGACGAAGCTGTGAAAAGCGATTATTCGTGGATCACTGCGCCGTATGCTCCCTATGAGCTATCCAACAATAACGCGGAAATTAACCGTCTGAAAAAGCGTATTGAAAGTCTGGAACGCCGTGAGGAAACGGGTTTTGTCGGCTGGAAGTTTGAGGGCGGCGAAGCGGTTGCCAACACAGAGGAAAATCGTTTACAGCTTCTTTTTGACGAAAAGCCCAGCGAAGAACAGCGCAGTAAACTCAAAAGCTGGGGTTTTCGCTGGTCGCCCTCGAATAAGGCGTGGCAGAGGCAGTTAAACAGCAATGCCATTTACGCCGCCGGGCAGATTGAGTTTATCAAACCCCTTGACGGCAGAACCCCGCGGGAGCTTCAACCGAAACCCAAAGCAAAAGACGAACAAGAACGATAACGGGAGGTGATATTTTGGAAGTCAAGATTAACCGTGAAATCCGCAACTATACCGAATCAATGTTTTTCGGGTTGAGTATGCGGCAATTCATATTTTCCATTTTGGCGGTCGCTGTCGCCGTGGGGCTGTACTTTCTCTTAAAGCCTTATGTCGGGACGGAAACCGTATCGTGGATGTGTATTCTCGGTGCTGCTCCCTTTGCGGCGCTGGGTTTCATCACCTACCACGGTATGACCGCCGAGCAATTTATCTGGGCGTGGATTCGCTCAGAACTTTTAGAGCCGAAAGAGATTCGTTTTGAATCCTCGAATTTCTACTATGAAGCGCTCAAAGACAAAATTGATACAGGAGGTAAACGATGATTAAGACCTTAAAAAACCTGCTGAAACAGGATAAAGAGAGATATTCCGTCCCCCGCAAGGTGCAGGATATTATCCCGATTCAGCGTATCTGGAAAGACGGTATTTTTCAGGTGGGAAACCGCTTTTCCAAGACCTATAAATTCAGCGATATAAACTACCTCGTGGCAAGCCGTGAGGATAAAGAGGCTATGTTTCTTGCCTATTCCGAACTGCTCAACTCTCTGGATTCCGGCGCTACCACGAAAATCACGATCAACAACCGACGCTTAAACAAGGCAAATTTTGAGCAGTCGATTTTAATGCCAATGCGCGGCGATTCCCGTGATGTATATCGAAAAGAGTATAATCAAATGCTGCTTGATAAAGCCACCGGCGCTAACGGCATTATGCAGGAGAAATATATCACAATCTCCGTTGCCAAAAAGGATATTGAGGAAGCCCGCACCTACTTTTCCCGTGTGGGCGCAGACCTGATTTCTCACTTTGCCGCCCTCGGCTCAAAGTGTACGGAGCTTGACGCAGGCGAAAAGCTGCGGGTACTTCACGACTTCTACCGTCAGGGCGAGGAAGCCGCCTTTCATTTCGACCCGCAGGATATGATGAAAAAAGGACACGATTTCAGGGACTATATCTGTCCCGATTCTATGGAAAAGAACAGCGATTATCTGAAGCTCGGCGAGAAATATTGCCGGGTTCTTTTTTTGAAGGACTACGCTTCATATGTCAAAGACAGTATGGTAACGGAACTCACCGACTTTAACCGCAATATGATGTTGTCGATTGATGTTGTTCCCGTACCCACCGACGAGGCGGTGCGTGAGGTGGAAAACCGCCTTTTAGGGGTCGAAACAAACATTACCAACTGGCAGCGCAGGCAGAACGCCAACAACAATTTTTCCGCGGTCGTCCCGTATGATATGGATCTCCAGCGTAAGGAAAGCAAAGAATTTTTGGACGACCTGACAACGAGGGATCAGCGCATGATGTTTGCGGTCATTACTATGGTAATCACCGCCGACGATAAGAAACAGCTTGACAGCGACACCGAAACGGTGCTGTCCGTTGCAAGAAAGCATATGTGCCAGCTTGCCACGCTGAAATTTCAGCAGTTCGACGGTCTGAATACCGTACTCCCCATCGGCACAAGGAAAATCAATGCCTTTCGCACCCTCACCACCGAAAGCCTTGCGGTTTTTATCCCTTTCAAGGTTCAGGAAATCCAAGACCACGGCGGTATTTATTTCGGGGAAAACGCCATTTCTCACAATCTTATTATGTGCAACAAGGCGAACCTTTTGAATCAGTCGGCGTTTCTGCTCGGCGTTCCCGGTTCTGGCAAATCCTTTTCCGCAAAAGAATTGATTGCCTTTTTAATTCTCAACACCGAGGACGATGTGCTGATCTGCGACCCTGAAAACGAATTTGGCGCTCTGGCGGCGGCTTTGGGCGAGGAAACGGCAACCGTCATTCATATGGCGGCAGGCGGCAAAGACCGCTTGAACGCTATGTATATGGTTGACGGCTACGGCGAGAACAATCCTATTGTAGAGAAATCGCAGTTCATTATGTCCCTTGTGGAGCAGATCGACAGAACCGGGGTCGGCCCGCAGCAGAAATCCATCATTGACCGCTGCACCGCCCTTGTGTATCAGGAGGCCGAGGCGACAGGCAAAACCGCTACCCTCTGCGATCTGCGCAATAAACTTTTGGAACAACCCGAAGAAAAGGCAAAGGAAATCGCCCTGTCTTTGGAACTGTTCACCACGGGATCGCTTGATATTTTCGGACACGAAAGCACCGTAGACCTCGATAAGCGGATTGTCGTCTTTGACATTCACAGCTTGGGCGATCAGTTAAAGCCTACGGGACTTTTGGTTATCACCGATACCATTCTCAACCGTGTTACGCTCAACTGGAAAAAGGGCAAGCGTACCCATGTGTTTATCGACGAGTTTCATGTTGTGTTTGAGAACGAACAAAGCGGCATTTTCTTCAACTCTGCTTGGAGACAGTTCAGAAAGAGAAACGGCTACCCGACCGCTATCACGCAGAATGTGGAATATCTGCTCGATTCCGTACAGGCAAGCACTATGCTTTCCAACTCTGAATTTGTGGTTATGCTCAATCAGGCGTTTTCCGACCGTTCCAAACTCTCGAAACTCTTAAATATCTCCGACGAGCAGATGAGCTATGTTACCAATGCGGACGCAGGCTGCGGCCTTATCAAATACGGCTCGGCGCTTGTACCCTTTATCAACCGCTTTCCGAGAGATACAAAACTGTATCAGCTTATGACGACAAAACCCGGCGAGGGTGTGTTCGGCGGCGGGGACGCTTCTTAATTTCAAAACAGGAGGACAATTCTTATGAAAAGCAAATATCTGATGATCGGGGCGGCACTTTTTGCCGCCCTTTTCCTTTTCTCCGGCGTTATGCTTTATCGGCAGTATGCGGACGAGAAACAGAGCGCCGAAGCCTTTGACAATATCGCCGCGCTTGTGCAGGAGGAAACGCCGCCCGCAGATGAGCCGCAGGAAAGCGAACCCCCGCAGACCGAACAAACCGCTTTTGAAAAGTACGCCGCGGTCTATGAGCAGAACAGCGATTTTGTGGGCTGGATTTCCACCCCCGGCACAAACATCGACTATCCCGTAATGCAGACGATTGACAATCCGAACTACTATCTGAAACACAGCTTTGAAAAGCAGTACAGCGATTACGGCGTTCCCTATGTGCAGGAAAACTGCGACCTCGGACTTTCCGACAACTGCGTTATTTACGGTCATCATATGAATAACGGCAGTATGTTTGCTGATCTCTGCAAGTATGCCGACGAAGATTTTTACAGGGCGCACAAGACGATCCGCTTTGATACGCTGTCCGGCTTTGGCGAATATGAGGTGGTCGCCGCATTTAAGACTGTTGCCTACTCTGAACAGGGTTTTCAGTATTATCACTTTGTCAATGCGGATTCTGCGGAGGATTTCGACGCCTATATTGCTAAGTGCAAGGAGCTTGCTTTCTATGATACGGGCGTTTCTGCGAAGTATGGCGACAGGCTGATAACCCTTTCCACCTGCGAATACAGCAGACAGAACGGCCGCATGGTCGTTGTAGCAAAAAAGATTATTTCGCCCTCTTTGGAGGTGGGCGAAAATGAAGCCTGAAAAATATGTCCTCTCTCTTTCGGGCGGCAAGGATTCAACCGCTATGCTTTTACGGCTCTTGGAAGAAAACAGACCCGTTGATTTGATTCTGTTCTGCGATACGGGGCTTGAATTTCCGCAGATGTACGAACACCTTGACCGTTTGGAGGCGTATATCGGCAGGCCCATTATCCGGCTGAAAGCGGCGCAAGATTTTGAATACTACTTTTACGAGTGCACCCCGAAACGAAAAAATCCCGCGCTGTCACAGTACAGAGGTATGAGCTGGCCCGGTCCCCGCAACCGTTGGTGTACGGGGATTCTCAAAACCCGTGTCATCAACGCCTATTTGAAAGAGTTAAGAGAAAGCTATACGCTCATTGAGTATGTAGGAATCGCCGCCGATGAAACAAAGCGAATCAAGGACAAAAATTACCCGCTTGTAGAATGGGGAATGACAGAAAAGGACTGTCTTTCCTATTGTTACAGGCGGGGTTTTGATTGGGGCGGTTTGTATGAGATTTTCAGCCGTGTTTCCTGCTGGTGCTGCCCTCTGCAAAGTCTGGAGGAATTGCGAAAGCTGTATCATCACTTCCCGGATTTATGGCGGCAGCTTGAAGAATGGGACGAATCCACTTGGAGGACATTTCTTAAAAACTATTCCGTCCGTCAGCTTGCCGCCCGTTTTGATTTCGAGAAGGGATGGCAGGCCGCAGGCGGCAATATCCGCAGCAGGGCGTTTTATACGGCTCTGCGGCAGGAGCTTTCACGGCTCGGATCGGAGGTGACGCTATGCCGAAAATAAAGACAAGGGAGATTGCAAAAGGGACAGTAAAGGCGATTGATAAATCGGCGGTTGCCGCTGAGCGTATGAAATCTGCCTATATCCGTACCAAAGACAAAGCGGATCACAGTCTGTATTCTGCGGAGAACTCTCCCGATGAATACGCCGCCGACCGTATTTCGGGCGGGACGGAAACCGCTGCCCGTGAAACCGTCCGCCAGCTTGACAAGTTCGGGCGCAAGGGCATAAAGGACACAAAAGAGAATATTTCCAAAGTAAAAGACCATTTTCAGCAGAAGAAAGCCGACTTCCCGAAAAAGCAGGCTCAAAAATCTATGCAGAAATTTCGCCGTTCCGCCGAACCTGCAAAACAATCCATTAAGACGGTGGAACACAGCGGAAAGACCATTAAGCAAACGGCGAAATCTACGGGCAAGGCAACCGTCAAGACTGCAAAGGGTACGGTCAAGGCCACGCAGAAAACCGTTAAGACCGCCGAGCATACTGCCCGAACAACAATCAAAACCGCACAGCGGACGGCGAAAACTGCTCAAAAGACGGCACAGGCTACGGCAAAGGCCGCCAAAGCTGCGGCGCAGGCTGCCCGCGCCACGGCGAAAGCGGTTGCAACGGGTGTAAAAGCCGCGGTCAAAGCCACCATTGCGGCAGTCAAGGCAATTATTGCCGCAACAAAGGCGCTGATTGCCGCTATTGCCGCCGGGGGCTGGGTTGCGGTTGTTGTCATTATCGTTATTTGTCTGATCGGCCTGATTGTCGGTTCGTGTTTCGGTATCTTCTTTTCAAACGAGGACAGCGGATCGGGTCAGACTATGCAGACGGTCGTTCAGGAAATCAATACAGACTATCAATCGCAGCTTGACACGACAAAGGCGAATATTTCCTATGATGTTTTGGAAATGTCCGGCTCCCGCGCCGTGTGGCCGGAAGTGCTTGCTATTTATGCGGTCAAGACCACCACCGACCCCGACAATGCACAAGAGGTCGCCACGATAGACGATTCCAAAAAGGTGATTTTGAAAGATATTTTCTGGCAGATGAATGAAATATCCTCCCGAACCGAAACAAAGACCGAGGAAGTAATTACCGAAACCGACGACGGCCACGGGAACATTGTGGAATCCACCTCTACCGTTACACGAACTTATTTGTATATCACGGTCAGCCATAAAACCGCCGGGGAAATGGCGGATCAGTACAATTTCAGCGCAGACCAGCGAAAACAGCTTGCCGAGCTTCTTGCCGATGAAAACCGCAGTATGTGGAGCGCTGTTCTTTACGGTATCGGCACAGGCGACGGTGAGATTGTAACGGTTGCCTTGTCGCAGATTGGCAATGTAGGCGGTGAGCCCTATTGGTCGTGGTACGGCTTTAACTTCCGTGTGGAATGGTGCGCCTGTTTCGTTTCGTGGTGTGCTAACGAATGCGGCTATATCGACGCAGGCGTTATCCCGAAATTTGCAGGCTGCGTTTGGGGTGTCGAATGGTTCAGGGATCGCGGACTATGGCAGGACAGAAACTACGAACCCCGTCCCGGTGACATTATCTTTTTCGATTGGGACGACGAAAACAGGCAGGACGGAGAATCCGACCATGTGGGTATCGTTGAAAAGGTCGAGAACGGTATCGTATACACCGTGGAGGGCAATTCCGGCGATAGCTGCCGAGAAAATCACTACGCCGTAGGGTATTATGAGATATTGGGGTACGGTGTGCCGCAGTATTAAAAATACAAGTCGTCTGCATTTTTGCAGACGACTTGATACTTATTTCTATTGTTCATTCTTTCTTTTACAACCGATTGTAATCATCACGACCTTGCAGGGACATTTCATTCAAACCTTCCTCGTAGGCAAATCCAACTAATTCAATTTGGTGTTTTTCTGAAAAATCTTTGACAGTACGGTACACGGTTTCAAGTTTGTCCCAGCCGCCGACACAAAAGGTTCGCAGATAAGTGCCGGCAGGGCGTATTGTGTCATAAATATTTATGTCCTCCCTTCCATAGGCAAAAAAGCAGTCATAGTTATGATCGTTTCGATTGTTCGGTTGAAATTCAGCTTCCGAAATTATCATAAAGACCAAAAGACAAGCATTGCGGAATTTTCCTTTTCATACCTTACAAACATTACATAATTTCGTATTTTTCTTTTTGGGGTACTTGCTTTTCTTACGCTGATATGCTATAATAATGCTATAATAATTTGATACCAAAAAAGGAGTAAAAAATATGCGGCAAGGTATTCTTAAATAACTATAATCAAATAGTGGGAACAAAGAATCGCAACCGTCCCTTGCAAGGGGCTTAGTTTTTTGTACCCTTTTTAAGAATACTTTTGCCTTATATATTTGACATATCAAAAGAGCGACCGCTGTTTGCAGTGTGTTGTATGTATGTGTATGTCTATTTGCTATATCCCCAGCGGTAAAAGTATTTTGCTGCTGGGGATTTTTATGCCCTTTGGGGGCTGAATGGAGGACAAACACATGAAAATAATCAATATCGGCATTCTTGCTCATGTAGACGCAGGAAAAACGACTTTGACGGAAAGCCTGCTCTATACCAGCGGAGCCATTCCAGAATTAGGGAGTGTGGATAAGGGAACAACGCGGACAGACACCATGCTGTTGGAACGCCAGCGTGGGATTACCATTCAAACGGCCGTCACTTCTTTCTACTGGAAGAATTATAAGATCAATATTGTCGATACCCCCGGCCATATGGACTTTTTGGCGGAAGTATATCGCTCACTTGCTGTTCTTGATGGAGCAATTTTAGTAGTTTCCGCAAAGGACGGCGTGCAGGCACAAACACGGGTACTGTTCCATGCGCTCCAGAAAATGAAAATCCCAACGATTATTTTTGTAAATAAGATAGACCAGGAGGGCATTGACTTACAGAGCGTTTATCAAAATATCAGAGAAAAACTTTCTGGTGATGTCATGGTTATGCAAGATGTTTCGCTCACTCCGGAAGTGTCTCTGACAGACATTGAGGATATAGAAAAATGGGATTCTGTTGTTGCTGGAAATGATGAACTTCTGGAAAAATATATTGCGGGAGAACCTTTGAAAATACAAGATTTACAGAGGGAGAAATGCAGAAGAATACAAAACGGTTCCCTGTTTCCTATTTATCATGGGAGTGCAAAGAACAATATCGGAACTGAAAAGCTGATTGAAGTGATTGCAGAAACTTTCGTTCCGGAAACAGAGAATAGCCAGTCCAAATTATGCGGATATGTTTTTAAGATTGAGTATACAGACCAGAAAAAACGGCTTTCCTACTTACGCCTATATCATGGAACGCTCCATTTACGAGATACAATCCTGCTGTCAAAAAAGAAAAAGATAAAGATTACAGAAATGTTTATTCCGTCAAATGGGGAAATCGTCCCGGCAGACCATGCCTGTTCGGGAGAAATTGTCATCTTATCCGATGATACTTTGAAACTGAATGACATTCTGGGGAATGAAAAGCTCTTACCTCGCAGAGCGTGGATTGATAATCCCATGCCGTTGCTTCGGACAACTGTTGAGCCGCAAAAATCGGAACAAAGAGAAGCCTTGCTGAATGCCCTCATAGAAATTGCTGATACAGACCCTCTTTTGCACTTTGAAATTGATACTGTCACCCATGAGATTATTCTATCTTTTTTGGGAAAGGTGCAGTTAGAAGTTATTTGTTCGTTACTGGAAGAAAAATATCATGTTAGAGTGGCTATGAGGGAGCCTACGGTTATTTATCTTGAAAGACCGATAAAAAAGGCGACCTATACGATTCATATTGAAGTGCCGCCAAATCCGTTTTGGGCGTCCATTGGCTTAACTGTAACGCCACTTCCTGCCGGAAGTGGAACCCGGTTTAAAAGCGAAGTATCTCTCGGCTATTTAAACCAAAGTTTTCAAAATGCCGTTATGGAAGGTGTGCGTTATGGAATGGAGCAAGGCTTATATGGTTGGAGAGTGACAGATTGTGAAATTTGTTTTGACTATGGAGTTTATTACAGTCCAGTTAGTACCCCCGCAGATTTTCGTTTCCTTGCTCCTGTCGTGTTGGAGCAGGCATTGAAAAGAGCAGGAACACAATTATTGGAACCATACCTTTCCTTTACCCTTTTTGCACCGCAGGAATATCTTTCACGGGCTTATAATGACGCACCGAAGTATTGTGCAGTGATTGAATCAACCTTGCTTAAAAATGATGAAGTTATTTTTACGGGAGAAATCCCCGCCCGCTGTATCGGTGAATATAGGAATGATTTGAATTTTTATACAAATGGGAGAAGTGTTTGTCTTACAGAATTAAAAGGGTATCAAGAAAATTCCGGGGAGCCTGTATTGCAACCACGCCGTCCTAACAGCCGTTTAGATAAGGTTCGGCATATGTTTCAGAAAATAACGTAATATTTTGTGCGTTATCCCATGGGAAAAATCTATTGAATATAAGGAGAGCCTATTTTGAATAAACAGCAGACGGCTTTTATTTATAACCCGACTATTTTTTTGCGCTAATGTCGAGCATATCTTTCTAAATTTTGATATTCTTATTTTGGAAGGAGGTGTGATATGTTAAAGAAATTGAATGACGCGATGGACTATATTGAAGCGCATCTGGAGGACGAGTTTTTACTTGAGAAAATTTCTGAGCATATAAATGTTTCAGATTATCATTTTAGAAAAATATTTTTTGCGCTTACCAATATGACGCTAAACGAGTATGTAAAAAACAGACGACTTTCAGAAGCTAACAAAGAATTGTTGCAGGGGGCGCAGGTAACAGATGTCGCTTATCAATATGGGTATCAATCCTTAGACGGCTTTACACGTGCATTTAAAAAATGGAGTGGTATCTTACCGTCACAAGTCGCAAAGTTGAAACAGTGTAAATCATGCCAAAAGTTACAATTTGTTGTGACCATGAAAGGAGGAACTTTAATGGAATATAAAATTGTTGAAAAACCAGCTTTTACATTTGCAGGTGTTAGTAAACGGGTGCCGTTACAATATGAGGGGGTAAACAACGCTATTTTGAAACTGGCACAAAGCATAACACAGAAACAGAAAGAAGAAATGCACCGGTTACAAAATATTGAGCCATATGAAACTGTAAATGTTTCCTATGAATCAGATACGAACTTTCTTGAAGAAGCTGGAGAATTAACGCATTTAATTGGAGTTTTGACAACTAAAAATGACATTAGCAGTAATCTGGACACATTTCCTGTTAAAGCTCATACATGGGCAGTTTTTCCAAATGAAGGAATATTCCCGTTTACTTTGCAGGATACAATGGCAAGAATCTACTCCGAATGGTTTATAACGGCAGATTATGAACTGGCAGAGTCGTTTTCTTTCTCATTTACAAAAATGGACGAAAAAAAGCCCAACTACGCATACAGTGAAATTTGGATACCAGTAATAAAAAAAGAATAAGCAATTACGCTCAAATGGCAAATCCAATGATAATAATTTTATATAATGAAAAAGCAGCCTTTCGGCTACTTTTCAGGTGCAGTATTGATTAAGGCTTTCGCAGTTGCTTTGACGACTTCCAACGACCGTTCATCGCAAGCTGAAAGCATGCGGAGGAGATTTTCTACCTCGGAATCTTTGGACGGCTTCTCGGGGTAGAAAATCGAATCCGCAGAAATGTTTAATTCCCGGACGAGCTTATGTAGAACATCAAAACTTGGCTTTTTGCCTTCGTTCTCGATCCGATATAGGTATCGCTCGGTAATATCTACTTTGTTTGCTAACGCTTCAATGGTAATTCCGGCATTCTCACGAGCAGTCTTGATGATACACCCAAGCGTTTCAGGTTTGTTATGCACTTACAGTCCACCTCCCTATATAATTATACTGATTTATGCCATCTTTATAATGGCACGACAATTCAATTATAAATGGACTGTTGGTTCACAAATATATGAACTAAATAACAGGTATCAGCCCTGCCAATAAAAAAAACGAAGTTTTGTCAGGGCGGTTTCGTTATGCACGAATCCCTCCAAATCCGAGTTTTTTGGATTGGAGGGATTTTTTATGCGCTGGTCTGTTCTCAGCGTTCCGCTGCTTGTGATGAGCAGCGAATATGAATCTATGACATAGGCATTATCAGAGGTGATTTATTAAAAAAAGCGTTTGCCCCATAAAGGGGCATTGCGGCTTATATGATGAACTGATATGTCATAAATGCTATGAACTAAAAGCACTTGCGCGGCGAAATTTGTCGCTATGCAGGTGCTTTTTTATATTTAGCGGTATTTCGACACTTTCCAGCGTCGGCTGCCGCAGTCCTCCAAATCAATCTGAATCTCAAAAAATTCAGATTGATCGGAGGTAAACGACTATGGACGAAAAGCGTCCAAAACGCAGAAAAGACAAATATAATCCCTACACACTTACCGAAAAAGAGGACAAGCATTTTCTTTCCTTTCAGGACGGACAAGGCGTGTTACGGGAATTGCAGATAACAAAAGAGTTATTCGAGGTACTAAACCGCTTTGAACTTGACGACCTTTCTATTCTCAATGAGTGGGACAGGCATTATGAACATTCAGAGCTTACCGAGATTTCTCTATACAATCGGGCGGTGTTGTCCCCGGAATCGGTGGAGGAAGCCGTTTTTCGGAACTTACGGTATGAAGCCCTGCACAGAGCTATTAAGCAACTGCCCGAAGTACAGAGGCGGCTTATACTCTATTACTTTATGGGGCTTACATACGCACAAATCGCTGAAAAGGAGGGGTGTACCTTTCAGGCCGTCGGGAAATCCATATCGGCGGCTGAAAAAAGATTGAAAAAAATTCTTGAATAGGTGGTTGAACAATCATCATTAAGTGAGGAAACAGGTGGAGAGGTACGAAAACTCTCTGCCTGTTTTCCTCTTTTATGCGGTGAATGGGCGTGTCCTTTGACAATTAAATACACATTCATCAAACACATTCCTATTGCTATTGTGATGAGCATAAGCCACATTAGCGGCTGCGCCACGATCTGCGGGAAAGAAAGCAACGAGATTTCACCTGTATGTTTTTAGGTCTATGGCTTTCATTTTCTGCAAGGAGCGAATAACAGTCGGCTATCAGTATCGGGCGGCTCCCGATATGGCGACGACAGGCAATAGGGACAATGATACTCCTGTTCAGTCACAGTCCGAGCGTTGAAGCGTTTTTTCGTGCGTGATCCGTCGCAGGCAATGAGAGCAGCCGGTAGAGAACCTACCGGGGGTGTGATTCCCGTGGAGCTGACAAGCCGCCAGCCGTTTGATGACTTCCCGCAGCAATCCGGGGTGTCGAGGACAAATAGGATTGTTTCTTTATACAAGGTCAAACGGCAGGACGGGTCTACTGAAACGGAGAATTGTTTGTATCTTTCCGACCTTATTTCTGTTCTGCCTTTGACCTCTACATAGGCGGCAAACCGCCTAAATTTTCAAAGGAGGTCATAACACTATGAATCACACATATTTACGAGGCGATATGTATTACGCCGATTTAGGACACGGGATCGGCTCGGAGCAAGAGGGCTACCGTCCCGTCGTTATCATTCAGAACAATGTCGGCAACAAGCACAGTCCTACGGTAATTATTGCTTCTATCACAAGCAAAAAGGACGCCAAACCGAAACTACCTACCCACTACTACATCGACGCCGAAAACGGCTTGGAATTACCCTCTATCGTCCTTTTGGAACAACTGCGAACCGTGGATAAACGCCGGTTGGGTGACTTTATAGGTCACTTGTCCGAAAAGCATATACACGGTATCAATCACGCTCTGGCAGTCAGTATCGGTCTGATTGAGAGTGTGCCGAAAAAGTTAATCCTTTGCCTTTGCAGCGCTTGTGCCGATAATTTCTACGGTACGGGCGCTTATTCTTTACGCAGGATTGACCCCCAGCAGACCGAGAAAGACACCTGCACCTATTGTAATCAACGAAAAGGATATGACTACGAGATTATCCCGAAGAACCGTTAAGGGGGTTGCCTATGGGATATAAAATTCAGATTGATAATGAATATGTAGCTGTTCTTCTGATTGAAATTCTCTTTGAAAAGGGTCTTGTAAACAGGCAGACATATATAAATGCAAAGAAACGGCTAAATTCGCACATTTCACAAACAGCCTGTTTATAGGTACAATATAGACACCAAATCAAGGAGGTAAGTTTATGTATCAGACAAACACAGCTTTTAGGATTCCGAATACTTTTATTTTGGATAGAAACAGAGAACGCAAAGCCGTATTTTACGGTCGTGTTTCTACGGAACACGAGGCACAGTTAGCAGCATTGGAAAACCAAATGCAATGGTATGACGACCAAGCAAAATTTCATCCGAACTGGACTGTACTTGACAAGTATATCGACGAGGGCATAACCGGCACACAGGCAAAAAAACGCCCTGCTTTTATGCAAATGATTGAGGACGCAAAGCAAGGCGAATTTGATTTAATTGTTACCCGTGAGGTGTGCCGTTTTGCTCGTAACACCGTTGATACTCTTGTTATGACACGGGAATTGAAGAACTACGGCGTAGAGGTCTATTTCGTCGAGGATAATATTTGGACTATGGACGGCGACGGTGAACTGCGCCTAACGATTATGGCTACTCTCGCCCAAGAAGAAAGCCGCAAAATTTCAGAGCGTGTTCGGGCAGGTCAAAAAATCAGCCGTGATAATGGTGTTCTTTACGGCAGTGGAAATATTATCGGCTATGATCGTGTGGACGGCACTTATGTTATTAACGAGGATCAGGCCGAAACCGTAAGAATGATTTTTGACCTCTATTTAGAGGGATTTGGCGAAACAAAAATCTGTAAAGAGCTTTGCAGACGACAAAGAAAAGACGGACACGGAAATGTAAGCTGGAGTGTTTCAAAAATCAGCCGCATTTTACGAAACGCAACCTATATGGGTTACAAGTGCTATTTGAAATCATACAGCAATAACTATTTGGAACAGAAGCGTATCAAGAACCTTGACGAAAGCACATATCTTTATGTAAAAGGTGACTTTGAACCTATCATTTCAGAGGAAGTTTTTAAGCGTTGCGAGGAAATCCGCAAAAGCCGAACAACCAAAATGGTCGTCAACAAAGGTGAGCGAACCTACGGAAAAAAGGCTTCACAAGATGTATGGTTGCGGAAGCTCCGCTGTGCCTGCGGCTCTACTTTCCGAAAAAACAAATGGAGAACCAACCAGCGCGGCGATACCGTATTCGGCTATCAATGCTACAACCAAGTAAATAACGGCAGTAAATCATTCCGAGAGAAAAACGGTCTTGATACAGACGGCTATTGCGATATTCGCATGATTGGCGATTGGAAACTTGACCTTATGGCGAAAAAGATTTTTGAAAGTATATGGACGGATAAAAAAGACGCCGTTATGGAAGCCTACAAATTGCTCGGAGAGTGCTATCAATCCGATACAAGCAATAATAAAGCGACTATCGCTGCCGTTCAGGGCAAAATCTCTCGTGCAACAGCAAGGTTGGATAATTTGATTGCCATGCGTGCCGACGGTGAAATATCCAAAGAGAAATTCGGAGAATTACGGCAAAAAGCAGAAAATGAGCTTGCCACTCTAAACGAAGAACTTGACAAGCTAAATGCTGTTTCGGATGAATTAGCCGAATCGCTTGATATGAACGCTATTAAATCCGCCCTTGACGAAATGATTGATTTTTCTGGACCTACAATCGACGAAAACATCATTGAAAAGTTTGTTTCTCGAATTACTCCGATTGATAACGGACACTACCGCTGGGATTTGAACTTTACGCAGAATAAAAAACAGGCGATTATCGGCTCTGTTGAGGGACGCAAGGGCAAAGCAACCGCAGACATAAAAGAATACGGTGAGAATGACGAGCATTCTCACCGTACATATGATAAGTCTATTCAGTTTTCCTCTAACGGGACGATAGCCTATCTTTGTTTAATAGCAGCCTGAGCTGCTGCAAGTCTTGCGATCGGTACACGGAAGGGTGAGCATGAAACGTATGTCAGACCAATCTTGTGGCAGAACTCAACAGATGAGGGATCACCGCCGTGTTCGCCGCAGATACCGATGTGCATATCGGGACGTGTAGCCTTACCGAGCTTGATAGCCATTTCCATCAGCTTGCCAACGCCTGTCTGGTCGAGCTTAGCGAAGGGATCGTTCTCGAAGATCTTAGCGTCATAGTAAGCGTTAAGGAACTTGCCTGCGTCATCACGAGAGAAGCCGTATGTCATCTGTGTAAGGTCATTTGTACCGAAGCAGAAGAACTCAGCTTCCTTAGCGATCTCGTCAGCTGTAAGTGCAGCTCTGGGGATCTCGATCATTGTACCAACTTCATACTTGAGGTCAGCGCCGGCTTCCTTGATAACAGCGTCAGCTGTTTCAACAACGAAGTTCTTAACGTACTTGAGCTCCTTAACATCGCCAACCAGAGGAATCATGATCTCAGGAACGATTGTCCAGTCGGGGTGATTCTTCTTAACGTTTAATGCAGCCTTGATAACAGCCTTAGTCTGCATCTTAGCGATTTCAGGATATGTTACTGCAAGACGGCATCCTCTGTGACCCATCATGGGGTTGAACTCGTGGAGAGATGCGATGATGTTCTTGATTGTTTCAACAGACTTGCCCTGAGCCTTAGCAAGAGCCTCGATGTCAGCTTCTTCTGTAGGAACGAATTCGTGCAGAGGAGGATCAAGGAATCTGATTGTTACGGGGCAACCTTCAAGTGCTTCGTAAAGAGCCTCGAAGTCAGCCTGCTGCATAGGCTCGATCTTAGCGAGTGCAGCTTCTCTTTCTTCAACTGTATCTGAGCAGATCATCTCACGGAAAGCGGCGATTCTGTCAGCTTCGAAGAACATATGCTCAGTACGGCAAAGACCGATACCTTCAGCGCCGAGTTCTCTTGCCTTCTTAGCGTCAGCGGGAGTATCAGCGTTTGTTCTTACCTTAAGAACTCTGTACTTGTCAGCCCAAGCCATGATTCTGCCGAATTCGCCTGCGATCTGAGCGTCAACAGTAGCGATAGCACCGTCATAGATGTTACCTGTTGTACCGTCGATAGAGATTACATCGCCTTCAACGAATGTCTTGCCGCCAAGTTCAAACTTCTTGTTAGCTTCATCCATGTTGATTGCAGAGCAACCGGAAACGCAGCACTCACCCATACCACGAGCAACAACGGCTGCGTGTGATGTCATACCGCCACGAACTGTCAGGATACCCTGAGCAGCCTTCATACCTGTAATATCCTCAGGTGATGTTTCAAGACGAACCAGAACTACCTTTTCGCCTCTATCAGCCCACTCTACAGCGTCTTCAGCTGTGAATACGATCTTACCGCAAGCAGCTCCGGGAGAAGCGCCGAGACCCTTACCGATAGGTGTAGCGGCCTTGAGTGCCTTTGCGTCAAACTGGGGGTGAAGAAGTGTATCAAGGTTACGGGGATCGATCATAGCAACAGCTTCTTCTTCTGTTCTCATGCCTTCGTCAACGAGGTCACAAGCGATCTTCAGAGCAGCCTGAGCTGTTCTCTTACCGTTTCTTGTCTGGAGCATATAGAGCTTACCGTGTTCAACTGTGAACTCCATATCCTGCATATCTCTGTAGTGGTCTTCAAGAGTCTTGCAAACTTCTGTGAACTCCTTGAAAGCCTCAGGGAACTTCTGTTCCATTTCCTGAATGTGCATAGGTGTACGAACACCTGCAACAACGTCTTCGCCCTGTGCGTTTGTTAAGAACTCACCGAACAGACCCTTAGCACCTGTAGCAGGGTCACGAGTGAATGCAACACCTGTACCGCAGTCGTCACCCATGTTACCGAATGCCATAGACTGTACGTTTACGGCTGTACCCCATGAGTAAGGAATATCGTTGTCACGTCTGTATACGTTAGCTCTGGGGTTGTCCCATGAACGGAATACTGCCTTGATAGCGCCCATCAGCTGTTCCTTAGGATCAGAGGGGAAATCTTCACCGATCTTAGCCTTGTATTCAGCCTTGAACTGACCTGCAAGCTCCTTTAAGTCGTTAGCGTCAAGCTCAACGTCCTGTGTAACGCCCTTTTCAGCCTTCATCTTGTCGATAAGCTCTTCGAAGTACTTCTTGCCGACTTCCATAACTACGTCGGAGTACATCTGGATAAATCTTCTGTAGCAGTCCCAAGCCCATCTTTCGTTGTTTGACTTTTCAGCCATTACTGCAACAACGTCCTCGTTAAGACCGAGGTTAAGGATAGTATCCATCATACCGGGCATAGAAGCTCTTGCACCTGAACGTACAGATACGAGCAGGGGATTTTCCTTATCACCGAACTTCTTGCCTGTGATACCTTCCATCTTTACGATGTATTCGTTGATTTCAGCCATGATCTCATCGTTGATCTTACGGCCGTCTTCGTAGTACTTTGTACAAGCCTCTGTTGAAATTGTGAAGCCCTGGGGTACGGGAAGACCGATGTTGGTCATTTCTGCAAGGTTTGCGCCCTTACCGCCGAGAAGCTCTCTCATTGTAGCATTACCCTCTGAGAAGAGGTAGCAATACTTATGTGCCATTGGGGGTTCCTCCTAAATTATTATTCCGGCCGTTTGTCTGAATTTTCCTTTTCTGCGGAAACCGGCAGAATTACAGACTTCTCAGCCATACAATAAGTATTATAACAGATTTGATTCTACTTTTCCAGTGTTTTTTAAAATTTTTTTGTTTTTATGTACCGAAAATGAAGAAAAATTTTTGTAAAATGTAACTAAAGCGTGTTCGGCTGTCGGGTAAAGAGGTATATCGGCATCGAATCGTGCTATACGATTACAAAAAAGCGACAAAAAAAGCTGCGCCGAAACATACATTTCGTCACAGCTCAGACTGTCGATAAACTGATTGTTATTAAAGCTGTACCGTAAAATGTATCACCAACACCGCTTAAAACATTTTCCGTATCAACAAGGAGTTAATATTTTCGTGACATTATCAGTGCAACTGCGCTAACATTAACCTTTCAAAAAAACGCCACTAACCTGAGATATATGTACTAATATGCGGACGTGTAGCGTTAAGCGTCCCTGCATTAACAGGTCATACAATGTTCAGGTGGTTATTCGAGTTTATCCAACACCCCAGCGGGGTACGGGT
>OBJF01000896.1_pt1 | contig 30261 bp, 29 predicted proteins | sample 1519091 | NCBI WGS metagenome assembly OBJF01 (sample SAMEA2452124, study PRJEB22498) | human gut metagenome | biome: human feces; feature: human gut; material: feces | place: Australia | collected 2012
TTGGACCGCATATCCCTGGCTGGAGCCTGTGGCTGCAGTGCTTAGCGCATTGGTTGTGGCTGTCATGTTCCAAAGTTCCCTTCGCAGAGAAGCAGAAAGGCTGCTGCGCCAGCACTGGGCCAGCCTGAATGGGGCGCAGGAAAATCAATGACTGCGAAAGAGGGAGTGAAGCACCGCAAGTGCTTTACTCCCCCTTGTCATATGGCGATAATTTGCATTATGAGAAGTTCGCTGACGGCAGCGTGAAGTGCATCGAAGATGAAATTCCGTTTGACCTGCCGGATGGCTGGGCATGGGCTAAAATCAATACCATTGCGTTTGTAACTAAGCTGGCCGGTTTTGAGTACACGAAGAATATTGCGCCGGGCTTATGTGAAGATGGCATTCCCCTTTTCAAGGGTAAGAATGTGCAAAATAGTACCATTGTCTATGAATTTGAATCGTTTATTCCCGAATCGGTTTCAGATGAACTCCAGCGCAGTCAGGTCACCAAAAAGTGCATTTTAACTCCCTATGTTGGCACTATAGGCAATATAGGAATTCATAATCGCCCAGGAAAATACCATCTTGGCTCCAATGTCGGAAAGATTGAACTCTATAATGATAATGCAGTGCTCCTTGAAGAATATGTCGTTGCGTACTTGCAGAGTGGGTTTGGTTACCAGCAGTTAACAAAACACATGAAAGCCACTGCACAGGCAAGTATATCAATCGAGGCTATTCGAGATGTATATCTTCCTATTCCTCCCGCAAATGAGCAATTGCGGATGTGGAGTGCGCTTTCTAACGCGCTGGCAATGATAGAGCGCATTGAGAATACAGAACTCGATATTACAAATTTGATTAAATCAACAAAATCCAAAATTCTCGACCTCGCCATTCGTGGCAAGCTTGTACCACAAGATCCGAACGACGAACCTGCTTCTGTCCTGTTGGAGCGCATCCGTGCAGAGAAAGAAGAACTCATCAAGCAGGGCAAGATCAAGCGGGATAAGAAGGAATCCGTCATCTTCCGTGGTGAGGATAACTCTTATTATGAGAAGATGGGGGGCAAGGTTGTGAATATCGATGACGAGATACCCTTTGAATTGCCTGAGAGTTGGGCCTGGTGCAGAGGTTATTCTTGCTTTGAAGGTCTGGGAAGCACAAAGCCCCAGGGCGATTTTTTCGACTATATCGACATTGACGCCATCGACAATCGACTCCATTGCATCAAGGACGCAAAGCACCTTCCAGTGTCTGATGCTCCAAGTCGGGCGAGCCGTGCTGTAAAAGATGGAAGTGTTTTGTTTTCGTTGGTCAGACCATATCTTGAAAATATTGCACTTGTTGAGGAGAAACATAGCAACTGTATCGCATCGACCGGTTTCTATGTCTGCAACTCCAACGGTGTGTTGCTGCCCGAATTTATGTTTTTCCTGATGATATCGGGTTATGTAGTCAATGGTCTGAATCAGTATATGAAGGGAGATAATTCTCCGTCTATAAGCAAGGACAACATAGAAAATTGGCTCTACCCGGTACCGCCGATAGGAGAACAGCAAACCATTTGCGCCAAACTGAAAACGGTGTTCACTCTGGTCGAGAATGTGGAAAAGAGCCTCAACTGAGGCTCTTTTCTATTTGATTGAGTTCAAAAAGCATTGCACCAATTGCTTCAACAATTCTGCGTTGTTCAGATAACGGAGGAAGTGGGACAATAGCCCGCTTTAGCATATCCTGCGTAAGTTGATTGATAGCAGTGGAATTGCTGTCATCGAATACACTTCTAAAGAAACTTGAACGAAGGTAATGCACGATAAACTCAAAATACTCTGTCCTATATATCGCCATGAATGCGCCAAAGGATGCGGGTTCTCTCAAATCTGGAATTAGCGCACATTTACCTACAAGCGACCTGCTCCCATTTCGGGCACAAATCAAAATATCATTCTTCTGTGCAAATTGATTTTCTCTGACAGTGGTTTTAACACGAACCAAGCCGCTCAAGTCAACTTGGTCGTTAACAATGTTGCACGAACGCAAAACCATGATGCCACCTGGCTCTATATCAGTCGGACGATATGTGAGCCCAATGTTTGTTGTGCCGATCATAGAAAGATTGCACCACTCCCAACCATCAGGAAGCTCAAAAGGCAGCTGATTATCAAGACAATGCAGCTTTCCATCAGCCATCTTCTCATAATAAGAGATAGTCACATATTTCCCCTATAATATTGGCGCGATAATTTCGCAAAAACATTATTGGGAGGCACCTTTTATGAGGACAAACGAAACATTTGAGCAACACCTAAGAAAGAGCAATCTTTCGGAAAACACCATCCATTCCTATCTCTGGACGGTCGATTTTTATCATGCCCACTACGATGAGGTCAACAAGGAAAACCTGCTGGCCTACAAAGGGTATCTGATGGAATTCTTCAAGCCCAAGACCGTCAACTTGCGTATCCAGGCAATGAACAAGTATCTGGAATTCTTGCACAAGGATCGTCTGCGGCTCAAAGCTGTGAAGGTACAGCAGAAGAACTTTCTGGAGAATGTGATCAGCAATGCCGATTACAACTTTCTGAAAAAGCAGCTCAAGAAGGACTGTAACATGGAGTGGTACTTCGTGGTTTGGTATCTGGCTGCCACCGGCGCTCGCGTCAGCGAACTCATCCAAATCAAAATCGAGCATGTGGAGCTCGGCTACTTTGATCTGTACACCAAGGGAGGAAAACTGCGCAGGTTATACGTACCCAAAAAGTTGAGGACGGAAACTCTTGAATGGCTGGAGGAAACACACCGTTCCTCCGGCTATTTGTTTTTGAATCGCTATGGTGAGCGCATCACCACCCGCGGAATATCACAACAGCTCAAAAACTATGCAGACAAATATGGACTGGATAAAAAGGTTGTGTATCCGCACTCCTTTCGGCACCGGTACGCCAAGAATTTTCTGGAGAAGTACAATGACATTGCTCTCTTGGCGGATTTGATGGGCCATGAGAGTATTGAAACGACCCGCATCTACCTTCGTAGGACTGCCAGCGAACAGCGGGCGCTGGTGGATAAGATCGTCACATGGTAAGGGAAACAGCCGCCTTCTTTCGAAGGCGGCTGTTGATTAGGATAGGTTTTCTGTGATAAAAGCAAGTTGGGAAAAAGTCTGCTCAATTGCTATAACGATTCGTTTCTGCTCCTCAAGCGGAGGAACAAGAATTATAGCTTTCTTCCCGTCTGCTGTTCCGAGGCGCGGCATCTTCACGCCATATGAACACTTGTTGGCATATCTCAAAAATGTTGGGGACATCAAAAAGTAGCGTGCATACTGCGGAAGTATATTCCACTCAAACTCTAATGGCAAAATCTCAGAGGTGCAATATCCATCTTCATCAGCTAAGACTACCTTGTTCAGATAAGGACGAAGTTTGCTGTACAACACCTGACCTTTATGGAAACGATGCTTTGTGCTTCCTGCATTGCGTTCGCCTTGGCGTACTTTTTGTAGAACAATACCGGAATTTTTTTCGATATCTTCAAGATCCAATATCCACGCAGAATCAGCGATATCAGCGGTATCAATATTAGTACAGTTACCGTAGTCGCACAGCTCTCCAAGGCAGCACACACTCCAACCGCCGGGGAGTTCTTCGAAATCCCAGTCCTCCAGCGACTCCACCAATTCTCCAGTTTTGAGATAATAAGAGTTATCCTCACCACGGAAGATGACGGATTCCTTCTTGTCTCGCTTGATTTTGCCCTGCTTGATGAGTTCTTCTTTCTCTGCTCGGATTCGTTCTAACAGGACAGAAGCAGGCTCGTCAGTAGGGTCCTGTGGTACAAGCTGGCCTCGGATAGCAAGGTCAAGGATTTTCGCCTTTGCGCTCTCAATTATGTTTAGCAAATCTTCTTTATCTGAGGATACACTATCGACAATACTTAGCGCATCTTGCGTCTGCGCGTAAATCTGCATCTGCTCCTTATAGGGCGCTACGGGAATGAGAAGTTCTCTTAGTGTCGCAAGTCCAACCGTCTTTTGTGCCGTGCCAGTAGCCTTAGCATCACAGATAGACTTTACATATGATGACCCGAGTATGACATAGAGATAACGATTCGAAATGGTGCACGGACGAACTATTGCAATATGTCGCTGGAAACAGAATTTATCATCTGAATCTATCAAGACCGGAATCCCATAGGAGCCAGTAACCGTAAAAAGCAAATCACCATTTCGCGGCTTGCGAGTTTCGGGTAGTTGGCTGAAATATTCTTTGCTGACAAAACGCGTGTTTTCAAAAGATAACCGGCCCCCAGAAACATTTGAAATCACAAGAAAAGGAACGCCGAAAGATGTTTGCGGAGGAGGTTGGTGATCGCCGTCGCCAATCGCTTCTGCAACTGCACCAAGTCTTGACCACGCCCAGCCATCAGGCAGCTCAAATGGTATCTCATCCTCAATGCATTTCACGCTTCCGTCAGCGAACTTCTCATAATGCAAATTATCCTCACTGACAAAGATAATAGTATCGTTCTTGATGTCCTTGGCTTTGAGCTTGCCGTCCTTGACCATCTGCTGCTTCTGCTGGCGAATACGCTCCAGCAGAACAGAAGCCGGTTCATCGTTAGGGTCCTGCGGAACCAGCTTGCCGCGGATGGCAAGGTCAAGCACCTTTTGCCGTAATACTTTCGTATCCATTACTCATCTACCTCGCCGATCAGTTCTTCCAGAGCAGCCACAGCCTTGGCGATGTTTGCGGACTTTTCCTTGATCTGATCCAGCAGTTCAGAGAGGGTATAATCCTCAGTTCCGCTGTCGGACTTCATCCAAGTGATATCCAGACTGGTCTTGTCACGGGCCAGAATCTCCTCGTAGGTGAACTTACGCCATCTGCCGTTGGGATTGTCCGCGCTGTAGGTTTCGCTACGGGCGGACAGATCACCATCCTTATAGCATTCAACGAACTCGTCAAAATGGCTTTCCTTCAGGGGATTGGTCTTGCCGAAGGAAGGCATATCTGAACGCAGGTCATAGAACCAGATTTCGCGGGTATTGCCCTTGTCTTCATAGCCACGGGTGAAGAACAACACATTGGTTTTAACGCCCTGGGCATAAAAGATACCAGTAGGCAGACGCAGGATGGTATGCAGATTACATTTCTCCATCAAGTCACGGCGGATGCGCTCACCGTCACCATCGGCAAAAAGGACATTGTCCGGCAGGACAACCGCCGCACGAGCCTTACCCGTCTTATTCAAGCTGCGGTAAATGTGCTGCAGGAAATTCAACTGCTTATTGCTGGTGGGGAATGTGAAGTCATCGCGGGTAGCCCGTTCACCGCCCTTCTTGGTTCCAAAGGGCGGATTGGTCAGGACAACATCATACCCCTTCATTCCTTTGCCAAAATTGGACAAGGTATCGCCAAGATAAATGGGGCCGCTAATATCGTGCAGCATGGCATTCATCAGAGCTAAACGGTGAGTATCATGTACCAGCTCACAGCCAGAGAAGGCCTGGGTGCGCTGGAACTCCTGCTGATCCACGGGCAGCTCAAACAAATCATCAGTATGGTCTTTGACATAGCGGTCAGCGGCAATCATGAAACCAAAAGTTCCGCAGGCAGGGTCGTTGCACCGCTCACCGGGCTGTGGAGCAACAAGCCGCGTCATGATATTGATCAGAACGCGGGGCGTGAAATACTGCCCGGCACCGGACTTTTTCTCATTTGCGTTCTTTTCCAAGAGACCTTCATACAGATTGCCCAGTCCCTCCTCCTTGGCGGTGTACCAGTCAAACTGGTCGATGGTCTGGATGATCTTCTCCAGATTCTTTGGCTCGTCAATGTTGCTCTGGGCACCCTGATAGATTTCCCGGACGCGGCCAGTACAGCTCTCGCCCAAATGCTCCAGCAGTTCTTTGTAAAACTTCTTCAGTTCAACGCCCTGTTTGGCAAGGAGCTTGTCCCAACGGTACTGTTCCGGGATAGCCCCTTCAGTACCGGTTTCCTTGCACATCTTAAGAAACAGGATATAGGTCAGTTCCGTTACATACTGATGATATGTTCAGCTTTAATACCCTTGGCATATTCCTTGCACTGGTGGTCAATTACAGACGGAATGTCAATAGCGGCTTTCTTTGCTTCCACGATGCCCACGAGCTTCAGTCCCACAAACAGAGCATAATCTGCATAACCGTTCTTGCCGACAGTAGAATCAGTGGGCCACTCAGCAATGGCAAGATTTCTCCCTTTCTGCGGACGGGTTCCCCTGGAGTAACGCAGATTATTGGTGTCGGCTTCCCAGCCGAATTTACGGAACTGCTCGTCAATCAGATAGCGGGTTTCAGCCTCGGAAAGATCCATGCTCTCGGATGCGGTTTCACCCTTTTCCGCACGTTCCTTGGATGTCTTGGACGATGCTGCGGTGGATACCGCATCGACCTGCTTGGAGAGTGCAACAATCTTTTCCTCCTGCTCTTTAATGATGGACTCATAGTCCGGCTGCACCACATTTTCAGGCATGACAAACGCAGGGGCAATATATCCCCAGTCGCCATATACTTCCATGAACCAAACCGCAAGGTTATAGGTCATAGAGAGCAGCGTTTTTGCATCCTCCACAGAGTCTGCACCCGCATGGACCGCATCGTTTCGCGTTTTGCGAAGTGCATACAGGATGTCGTCGATTTTCTTGGGAATCAGGCCTTCGCGCTTCAGCAGGCGAATCCGGTTGGCGTGGGTGTTGTCGATGGTCGGTTCCTTGATATGCTCAAAAGCAAAAATCTCAAGAATCAGCCGCTCACCAAACATACCCAACTTATACAGGCAGGCATTGGCATCGGAGTAGACATAGCTCTCCGCTGCCGCACCGATCTGTGCCAGCGCAGGCCAGTATCTGTTGAGAAATTCAAAGTTGGATTTCATGTGTGTCCTCCTAACTTTAGTAGTGCTTTTGATAAGTTGCTATTATCAGAAGTTGGCGGGCAAAATCAATCAAGATCCTCCGCAAAAAAGTCGCTGTCAATTCTTTTAATTTCGTATGTAGCTTCCGTGGACACCCCTAAATCATATTCAATCATCAATTTTGCCAGCGTGGTGTCATCAACAAGCACGACCTTTGTGGTGTGTTGCTTCTCTGCATATTGGCGTGCTTCTTTCGTGAACTTGGCCGTCGTAATGAACAATCCTTTGGAAGCACCTTGTCCAACCAGCGCACCAACGAATTTCTGAATCTCTGGTCTGCCAACGGTTTTGTCACAATCCCAACGCTTCGCCTGAATATAAATCAAGCTGAAGCCAAGTTTGTCTTCACGGATGATACCATCAATGCCTTCATCACCGGTTTGCCCGATGACCGTGCCGGCATCATCCACCGAGCCACCATATCCCATTTGCGTCAACAGCTTGACGACCAGATGTTCAAAGAAAGCGGGAGGCTGCTTCATTATTTCACTCAAGAGATCATCTGCCAGGGTAGTGTTGATCTGCTGAAAGGCTTCATCCAAAATATCCTGTGGTGTTTTACTGGATACTTTTGCTGCGGGTGTCGAAGTGGTGCTTTCTTCATTATTGTTCGGAGAAATAAACTTTCGAAATGACTCAAAGCGCTGAAGATAAAGGTTATCGATTTGAGGAGGATTTTCATTGAGGACTTGTCTGCCTGCTGGCGTAATCACATAAATACCTCGTGACGGGCTTTGCACAAGGCCTGCCTTTTTTAGATATGTCCTTGTCCAGCCAATACGGTTATCAAAAAGCTGCTGCTTCCCGCTTGGCAGCATCTCAGCCCGTTCCTTTTCGGAAACCGAGAAAACCCCTGCAACCGCATCTTTTACCTCTTTTGATTTGTGCAGTTGGCCATCTGCCAAGCAATCAAGGAAGGCACGGTACATCTCATCATATTTGGGAATTGGCATCTGACACTCTCCTTACGCTTTCAGCTTATAGGTTCTATTTCGATTTCCGCCTTCGGCTACGACAATATCCTCCGCGGTCAGTTCAGAGAGGAGTTTCTTGGCTCGTGTACTCTTGACTCCAAGGAGCTCTGCAATATCGGCACTTCTGGCCGAAATATGATCAGTAAGGTAGACGATGATTTCTTCTTTCTGTCGCGCAGATTTTATCGTCGCTTTTTTATCGTCACTTTTTATCGTCGCTTTTTTATCGTCTCCCTTGGAGAATAAAAGCGTTAATGTTGTCCGCTCCGGCTCGAGTTGCTCTGTAATCTCCGGAGTTGTCCAATTCTGCTCACGCCAGACACGGAAGATATTCGGAATACCGCTCCCTGCGCGCTCACCGATATCAATCAGGTTGAACATCTTCAGCATCGTTCCATTACGAGGATCAGATACACCGCCGCTCTTCGCTGCATCAATTTCAATGCGGAAGCTGCCTGGGTTAGACATCGTAATGCTGTTACGCTTTTTGACGATGACCAGCCCCTGTCTGCCGTAATAATCGGCATTCACCAAACAGTTGGCCAGTGCTTCACGCAGAGCCTGATGCACCGGGGTATCATCTACACGAGTACCTCCGTCCATTTTGAATGGAACTTTGATATCCTGAATCAGTTTGTTGTAGACCCTGAAATAGAAGTCGTACACATTGCCGCTCCAGTCGCCGGATGAGGAAATAATCCGGTCGGTCCATCGCGTGTCGGCGTCATACTGCTCCTGGTAATCCAGAAAGTAAGCGTTGAATTCCCGCACAATGTCATATTCGTTACCGAACATGAGAAGTCCGGCAGAGGTGGGATGCTTCTTTCCGTCAGAGCCGATGCCCACGGCGCCCAGCTTCAGGAGGAAATCTTCATTCTCCAGCGCCTCCCATACATGGCCAGGACGGGAAAGGCGCATCCTCTGGCGATAGCTGCGGATGCTCTCCTTGTTGAACACAGTCATGTCCATTTCATTCAGGATGAGCATGTCTTGCGTTTTCACGGATGCGTCCCGCACCATGGCCTGATATTCTTCCTTGGTGCAGCGGTAGTCACCCTCTCCGTTGCGGCGATAGGTACAGAGCGGGTTACCATCTACATAAACCGGCTTATAAGAGCGCTCTGCACGGGGAACATTGATGACCACAATGTGGTCGCCATCCACCTCCTGGACAAATACATCCTTGGAGGACAGGACATTCACGCTGGTCTTATTAGGGTTATTGACGATATCCCAGAACTCCTTGATGAGTCTGTCAGGTTCGGGCAGATCTACCGTGTGCAGGGATTTATCCGCCCATTCTTCCACGCCCAACAGGATAATGCCGCCGTGGGTATTGGCGAAGGCAGAGTAGGTTTCCCAAATGCTTTTGGGCAGACCGCCAAGGGATTTCTTCGCCTCAATGCGGTTGTTCTCCCGATATTGCTCGATTTTGGAAAAGTCAATCATGCTGCTCCTCCTTCACCAATTCGATGATGTCGCAGAAGTCGCAACCCAGCACAGTGCAGATCTTCGTCAGGATCTCTGTGCTGACATGCTGGTTCTTGCCCAGCTTGGCAAGGGCGGTCGTAGACATGCCGGTAGCCAGACGCAGATCCTTCTTTTTCATGTTTTTATCGATCAGGAGCTTCCACAATTTATTATAGCAAACAGTCATTTTTCACCTCTGATTCTTCATATGCTCGAACAATTGATGCGGCCAAAAGTTTCGGCGTAAGCCATGAAGTTAATCCTTACATATTCCTCACGATCATTGGCCCCTACAGCCGCATCAAAGTATTGTGAAGCAGCCACCAAATGCGGTGAAAATTCTTCCATGTCAGCTACGTTGTTTTCGATGACACTTTCGGCATATCGAGAAAGTATGTAAACAACAGGATAGGATAGTTCATTCGAATTTAATGGAAACTTAGGATAATCCTTTTGCGGAATGTCATACTCTACAAGTTTTGCTTTGGCTTTTTGGTATTTGAGCATATAATTTGAAGTATTTGAGAAAATCATTTAGTACACCTTTCGAATACTTGATGTGTCAGGGACATCAAATCTGCTCCGTGGACATAAAAAACGGACTGATCTGTTTTCAGTTCCAAATCTGCTCCCATAATACCGACAATGACTTTCTTTTCGACAGCTGGCAAGCTTGAAATGGCAGCCCCTACAAAGGATGTTCTATAAGGGTATTCGGTTTTTTGTTGAAACCTTGCTACATCCGCTGCTTCTGTTGACTTTCCCATAAAGCGGAGCTTTTTTCGGTAGTAATTCAAAGTATGAGAAACTCTATCCTCGTCTTTTTTTGAATCGGTAACTGCATCTTTAATTACTTTACCGGCCTCATTTGAAGAAAGAAGCGCTTTTACCTCTATTGCCACAAGCTCATCGTTTTTATGCGGGGCTTTTCCCTCAGCGAAGAACCTGTATGCAATTATATCCGTGCCATGCTCAGATTCATTTTTACCGGAACGGTTGTGCTGCTTACACCGTGGAACTTCATAGTTCAGGATGAATTCAAATAAATCCGCAAACAGAATTTCGCTAATATCATTTGACCGTGCCGTCGGTCCAAATGGTTCTCCTTTTTGCGGGATAATATATTGGCGCAAGTATTCCTCTACCGTCAACTTGTTCAACGCGGCATCTTCTTCCAATTCCCCATCTGGAACATACTGCTTTCTAATGTGAAGTGCCCAGTCATCGAGGATAGCGTCATCTCTGACATAGGATAGCCTGTAACAGTTCAATGGCTGCTGGTCTTCAAAAACCACTCCGTCCTCTCGAACAATCCAATTTACATATTGAGGTCTATCCATACTAAGCATCCTCTCGTTATTTTCCTGGCATACGATGGCACTCGTCTAAATACTTATGTGCAAACGATATTAACGTAAGTATATCAAGTACCTTCGTTTCATCAGTCTTCCAATTAACTTTGGGTGTGTGCGCTGCTGGATTTCTAACCAAGTGGAAGATTGCCTCAAGCAGTTCCTTCAAGCCTGTAAATTCGCTGCGCTCGCTATCGGTCTTCATTGCGTTAAAGAAGATATAGGGATCGTTCTTGGAAAACACAGTTTGAAAAAGTGTTCCACCATCTGTAGTCAAGCCGGAAATCTGCCGGACACGTTCAGCCAATCCTTTTGACGCTTCAAACACAGCATCATAATAGTCTGCTCTCAAATAGTCTTCAACACAGTACTTCTGTACCTCAGAATGTATGGCACGGTCATATAGAGCTTTTTTCAAGTGGTTGACTCGCTGGTCAACTTCAGAAAGTGTTTCAGCTTGCGAAACCGCTACCAATCGCCCACTTTGGTCAATCGATAACCCGGCAAAGAGAAGGACTTTGTTTGTTTCCTCAAATAAGTACCTGTATTTTTGCCTGCTATCAGCACTCGTGTATGCGGCAGGATTCAGCACTGCCTGCAAAAACGAAAAGACCTTACTAAACGATTGGCTCTTGTTTATCTCCGCTACCAGACAATTGTAAAGCCAGTCTCTTTTGTTTAAGCCTATGGTATATCCCAACTGATTACGGGAGGAGCCGTCATCAACAGAACAAATTCTGCATTGACCCAAAAGTGTTGTTAATTCGCTTTTAGTCAATCCTTCAGACGTATGAGCCACGATACCGCAGAGGGATTTCAATTGCTGCTGATCTAATTTCTGAATAATTTGACTCATATGGACACCTCATACACTGAGTTTACTCTAACACAAGATAATCTTAGCACAGGAAGATTAGTTTGTCTATTGAAAATCCATTATTTAGATTTGCAATGTCCTTTCCAGACGAGAGATTTTGAATTATAAACTGGCAAAGGGTAACCGCAGGAATGCTTTTTTGCTCCCCTGCGGTTATTTCATTGTTTATGCGGCGCAATTTTTGTGGTCAGCCCATGGTGCCGATTTTGTTGCCGTTCTCGTACATATCCTCGGCATACTCGACATGATTGGGGTCTTCGCTTTGTATCCAGCCGAAGCCGGGGACATAGACCATGTCCGCCAGTTCGTTATCGTTAGCTATTGGCTCCGGTGCCGATTTAGGTTCAGGTTGCGTGGGCTGTACCGGGGCGGAATCTGTCTGCGTATGAGGTGCAGATTCTTGTTCTGCCTCGACATCATCTTCTATTTCCGGTGAAGGAATGGGCACCTCCTCGGAAGCCACTTCCGGGGTTGATTCAGCTTTCAGCACTCCCGATTCTTGCTTTTCTGTGATTACTTGCAATATTAGTTCATCCGGTTCCGGAAGAGTCGGCTGTAGGGTGGTCACGGCGGCCGTTTCGCTCGGCGCGGGTGTTTTCCCGACCTTTTCGGTCTGTGGCCACACAGCGGCACACAGGGCAAGACAGGCGGTGAATGCAGTGGCAATGATGATTCTCTTTTTCATTTTGTTTCCTCCTCTTTGGATGTAAAATGATTGAGTTCTGTGGACAACTCACATTTTGCGGAATAGCTATCAGAATTTCAGAAGAGCATCCAGAACATTTGCCGCCTGTTGAAGTTCGCTCTGGGTGGCCTCATTGGGCATACCTTCGTCCTTTTGTACCTTGTGGGGCAGATAGGGTTCATAGTTCTGCCGGGTGATCGTCGGCCGGTAGTGACCCAGCATCTGCGCCAACTCCTTGGCATCCGTGCCGTTCTTCAGAGCGAGGATGGCACAGGTATGGCGGAGATCCACATACCGGATATGGTCGATTCCTGCTTCCTGGATGATCTCGTTGTGCATCCGGCGCACCATCTGCGGCGAGTAGGGTTTCAGCGTGGCCGGGTGCATAAACATGAGCGGGCTGCTTGGGTGCTTTCTGTGCTCCATGATGAGGAGGTCGACCACCTCAGGGGTCAACCTTATTGACCTCGTCTGGCTACCGTACTCCACCAGCTCTCGCCGTTCCACCGCACGTTTTTCCGCGATGGTCAGCGTCCGACTCTCGATATCAAGGTCGCTCCATTTCAGGGCGATTAGCTCGCCTTGGCGTAGGCCTGTCGTCAGCGCCAGCATGAACATGGGGAGGTAGCCCAGCCGCTCGGCGGCGTCCAGATAGTCCTCCATTTCCAGAGGCGTCATGATATTCGCTTTCACCGTTGTGGACTTGCGGTAGCGGAATGCCTTGGCGGGATTCTCTGTCAGGAGACCGTCCCGTATGGCTTGATCCAAGCATTGCTGCAGCAGGCGGTGGATGTGCCGCATGGTTTCCTCACCCAAGCCAGAGCTGCCGGGTCGATGATTGCCGAAGCGCCGCCGTTCCTCCAGAAATTCTCCAACCCTCTCCGATGTCAATTCAGAGAGTTGAGTGTCTCCCAAACCGGGGAGAATGTGGTTTTTGAACACATAGTTGTGTGCTGCATAGGTGGTCGACCTGCTTTGGTGCCTGTCGTAGGTTTCCTGCCAGAAGATGATGTATTCCCGAAGCGTCATATTCCCACCTCCATACACTGACGCTGTAAGTCTCGAAAGGCCACCCACGGGAGCCTTGCCTGCTTCAGAATCTTCTTGTGCAGATAGTAGAACTCATGGAGCTTGTACGGCGCTTCGGTTTTTGGATTGAGAAACACATAGGACGAGGCCGTTTCCGGTATCTGCTCAAGAAGAAGTACCGTCTTGCCATTGAGTATCAGCAGGCGCTGTCCTCTGAGGATGTACTTGTAGCGGACATGAAAATCGGCCCACGACAAGGTGATCAGTTCACATTGCCGCAGGCCGCTTGATAGTCCCGTATAGATGATGGGAAGTACGCCGAGCTGCTCGGCTGTGTTGAGGTAACGCTGAATTTGTCCCAGACGCAAAGGGGCTGTTTTATATTCCTCTGTTTTGGGCTCCCGGCAGAGCCGCACCGGGTTGTATGGAATAAGCTGTTCCTGTGCCGCTTCATCCATGCACCGGCGCAGGAGCAGATGGACGCACCAGATACTTCTGGCGCTGAGTCCCTGGCTTCGCAGGGCATCGTAAAAATCGGTGACCGCCTGCTCTGTCAGGTCGGAGAGCGCCACGCTTTCGATGTTGGGGATGATGTGGCTGTAGATCAGATTGCGGTATCCGCCCTCGGTGTTGCCGTTCCACTTTTGTCGGTTAGTGGTAAACCAGTGGCCGCACCATTGCCCGACCGTGAGATTGTTTTCTTTCTGCATATCATCGCCTCCTTTTGGCAAACGAACAATATCACAGAAAGCAGGAAATAGCTACTGGAAAGAATGGAATATTCGCAGAATCAAACTATTCCGAATAATGTCGCTATTATTCGGAATAATACAGTTGATTTTATGCGGAATAGTGGTTATAATGTTTTTGACGAACTGCAATGGAGGTGTTCCAATATGACGATCAAAGAAGCGGCTTCCGCTTGGGGTATTACCGAACGGCGGGTCAATGAGCTTTGCAAAGCTGGACGTATCTCTGGCGCATATAAGGAGGGCAGGCGGTGGTTTATCCCGGACAACACGCAAAAGCCGATGGATAAGCGTGGCCGCCGAAGTGCTGTGAAGCCCGCAGTGTCATCCGCACGCAAGCCCTTGCCTATTGGTGTGTCTGATTACCGGGATGCCTGCAAGAACTACTACTATGTGGACAAGACCCTGATGATCAAGGAATTTCTGGATGAGCGCCCCAAGGTATCCCTGTTCACCCGTCCCAGACGTTTTGGCAAGACGCTGAACATGGACATGCTCCGTACATTCTTCGAAAAGACGACCGAGGACACATCCGTTTACTTCAGAGACAAGAAAATCTGGTTTTGCGGGGAATCCTACCGTGCCCATCACAGAAAGTATCCTGTGATTTTCCTGTCTTTTAAGGACGTGAAATATACTTCTTGGGAAGAAACCTATCAGACGCTCCAAAAGCTGATCGCGCAGGAATTCCGCCGTCACGATGAATTGGCCTCCAGTTCTGCGCTCAGTAATTACGAAAAAGAGGAATACTCTATTCTCGCAACAGAAGCTGCTGATGAAGTGGATTATCAAATGTCCCTGCGGACATTGACGCTGCTCCTCCATAAGCACCACAATGTCGCACCTATCGTCATCATTGACGAATATGATACTCCCATTCAACAGGGTCATGTGAGCGGTTTTTACAACACGATCATCGGATTCATGCGAAACCTATTCTCCGGTGGTCTGAAGGACAATCCGCATCTGAGTTATGGTTTCCTGACCGGCATTCTGCGTGTTGCCAAGGAAAGTATCTTCAGCGGCCTGAACAACCTGAAAATCAACTCGATTTTAGACGAGCGCTACAGTGAATATTTCGGCTTCACTTCAAGCGAAGTACATGAGATGGCGGACTACTATCATGCTTCTGATAAATATCAGGAGCTCTGCGATTGGTATGATGGTTACCTTTTCGGCAATACCGAGATTTTTAATCCCTGGTCTGTCATTGGATACTTCAACAATAACTGCCGTCCCAAAGCGTTCTGGCAGTCTACGGGAAGCAATGACATCATCCGCGAGGTGCTGGCTTCTGCAACGCCGGATATTATGGAACGTCTGGAGCTGTTGATGAAGGGCGAATCCTTCGTTACGCACATTGACACCGGTGTCATTTATCCGCAGATCCAGAATGATCCGTCCTCTGTATACAGCTTCCTGCTGGTGGCAGGTTATTTGAAGGCTGTGAGCTGCGACCAGTCTTACGGCGAGGATTATATGTGCGAAGTGGCTCTGCCCAACAAAGAGATTTCTTTCGTCTACAGCAAGGAGATCCTCTCTCAGCTTGAGAATATTATTCCTCGTTCCGTTGCTATTTCTATTCAGGAAGCTATCTACAAGGCAGATATCGACTCACTGCAAAAAACCTTGGAGAAGTTTCTGCTCCAAACAATAAGTTTCCACGATGCTGCCGACGAAACATTTTACCATGGTCTGATATTGGGTATGTGCGCTGTGATGGACAACAGCTATCGCATTACCTCCAATCGCGAAGCTGGTGATGGACGATTTGATATTCAGATGCTTCCTTTGAATAAGCGGCTGCCTGGTATTCTGATTGAATTAAAGGCCGGGAAAGACCGCTCTGAAACACAGCTTGAAGACCTTGCTAATGTTGCCTTGCAACAGATTAACGACCGTGCATACAGCGTTGATTTGCAGGCAATGAATGTTACGTCAATTATAAAAATCGGCATTGCATTCTCTGGTAAAAGAACACGCATTGCTGCTGAAAGGCAAAACATCGAATAAGCATCTTCGCTCAGCAGGCTGGCTATCATCCAAGTCAGCCTGCTGTTTCTTTGTCATCGCGCTTATTTCTTTGTTTATGCGGCGCAATTTCTGAGCTGCTCTCTGCGGCAAAAACACCCGCTGTCGGAGGTAAATCTGGTCGGAAGCACTTTTAATATACAGAATTCAATCCCACACAAATCCCAAAAGACGAAAGTGGTGCCTGAAACGAACAGGGCAAAAGAGTTCCAAAGAGGAACCGAAGGAGTGCCGGAAAGCGCCAAAGAGGGCGCAACAGGGCTTCCCGAAGGTTCAGACATAGGTTTGGGACCATCAGGCCGGGAGTTCGAGTCTCCCATCTCGGACCACAGCCCCTGAAATCGTTGGCTTTTGTGTCATACCAACGGTTTTTCGCAGGGTGAAAGCAAAACCGTCTGTGACAATCTCGCTATGAGCGTGGCTGTTACAGGCGGTCTTTCTTTTGACGCAGTAGCTATTGTCTTTTTTGTGGGCATGGTTGAGAGAAAGTGCAAGCGAATAGCGAGAAGCATACTTTTTAGCGCTTAGGATAGACCAACCATTTTTATCAAGCAAGGCTACATTTGTCGTACTTGCTTCTTGGTTTGGTGTTGTTCTATGTCGTATTTCCAAAAAACATGTGGTATAATACGGTCAAACGAGTTAAGGAGTGAATAAGCAGTGCCTCTCACACGTTTATGTATTAAAAATTTTAAATCCATTAAAAGCTGTGACATTAGACGCATTGTTGCTTTCGCAAAGGAGAATTATTATCTTGTCGAGCAGTTCGGCCCTGAAAAGTTCATTTCAGAAGCAAATAAATTGCCTCTAAAACATCGAAATCTCCGTACATATCCATTTAAGACAATCTTTCAATTCGTTCAATACATGTGTGGGTACAGGTCTTTTTTAATTTCAATGATAGATAGTCACAATTCACTCACACAATTTCAAAAGGAGCTGCAACGACTGATTCGAAGACTTGAGGCACAGATTACTCTGTTTACTTAAGATCTAATCGTCGATGATTTTCTTTTTGCGGCAGAGATATGTTTCTCCCTGAAATCAATATAGATTAAGGCGTTCCAATAGTTATGATAACCATTGATATGCCCCTTTAACTATTTGATTTCAGGGGTCGCTTTTTCTTTACTCATCATTTATGCTCTTCTCAGCATCCCCGCCATCATTCCATAATGCTTCTTTACCGTATTCCGTGCCAGGCCGGTTCGCTTGGCGAGGGTCGAGAACTCTGTGACCTCCGGGTGGAGGCGCATATAGTCCCACAGCTTGCGCTGTTTCTTTGTCAGCTTTTCCGGCGGGGCGATGCCCGCAAGCTGCTCCTTGAGATTTTTGCGTTCCTCGTTCATCTCCGCGATCAGCGTCTTGAGCTTTTCCTCGCACTCCTCGCGGGTGCGGGCGTAGACGTTGCGGGAATGCTGCGTTCCGTCCGGCCATACGGGAGAATAGCGCCCTTCAAACAGGTGGTCATTAATCTCCGTGACGCAGCCGGTACCCGGTTTCCTTTTCTTCCCCACATAGGGCTGGAAATCCACAATGCCTTTCCGCTCCGGCTCCGTTTCTTCCTGCGGTTCTGCCTTGCCGATGCTCCGGTCGATGCTGTCGGCGGCTGCGCGCTGCATATCACCGGTGATGTGGGTATAGATGTCCAGCGTTGTCACCGCAGACACATGCCCCAGCATGGCGGAGAGGGTTTTCACATCCATGCCGTTCTCCAGCGCCAACGTTGCGAAGGTGTGCCGCAGATCATGAAATCTGACACGCTTGCAATCTGCCCGCTCCAGTATCGTCTGAAGCCGCCTGCGCGCCACGCCGGGTGTGATCGGTCGGTCCGCCTTCACCGGGGACGGAAACATCCAGCGGGAATCCACCTTTTTGCGGTACTCCCGCAGCACGGCCAGCACCGCAGGCGGCAGCACCAGTTTTCGAACGGACGCTTTTGTTTTCGGTGGGATGATCTGCAATTCGCCGTTTACCGTGTACGCCTGCTTGTTGACGGTCAGCACGCCGGTTTCAAAGTTCAGATCCTCCCATTGAAGCGCTATCAATTCACCCCGCCGCAGGCCGGTGCAGAGATCCAGCAGGAATAGCTCGTAGTACCCGTCCGCCTGCGCCTGAATGAGAAATTTCTGCAATTCCTCCCGATCCAGCACCTGCATTTCCTTTGCCTTTTTCGGCGGCAGCTTACAGCCGATGGCGGGGTTTGTACGGAGCAGGTCATCCCGCACGGCCCGTTCCAAGGCGGAGCGGCAGACCGCGTGGCACATCCGCACCATGCGATCGGAAAGGCCCGCGCCGTATTGCTCCGTCAGACGCTTGCGGCCATTCTTTTTCAGCCGCCCGTAGAACTGCTGCAAATCATTCTGCGACAATTTGTTCAGCGGGATCTTCCCGATTTCCGGCAGGACATGGTTGTGGATGACGTTTTCGTAGTTGTTCTGCGTGGAGGCGCGAAGCGTCGGCTTGCTGTGGGTTTCATACCAGTAGCACAGCCAGTCCCCGAACAGCATATCCGAACTATTTTTTCGGTCATTTCGCCCCACCATGCCTTCGGTGAGTTGCCGCAGCTTCTCCTGACATTCCCGCTTTGTTTTGGCGAGAACATTCTTCGTCTTGGGAAGGCCATTGTCATCATAGCCGATGACAACGCGGCCCTCCCACCGGCCGTCACCGCGCTGTCTTACGGTGCCGGTTCCGCTTTTCCGTTTCTTTGCCAAGGTCTCAGCCCCTTTCCGAGCAGATCTTCCATGAAGCCGCCAACGATACCGCTGGCAGCTTTTTGCATATCTGGTGTGACGTGGGTGTAGGTGTCCAGCGTGAAGCTGGCGTTGGTATGCCCCAGAATCCCAGACAGGGTTTTGGCGTCCACACCGCTGGCGATAGCATGTGTGGCGAAGGTGTGCCGCAGATCGTGAAAGCGGATGTCCGGCAGTCCCGCTTTGTGCAAAATCGCTTTCATGTGCGTGTAGGCGCAGTTCGGAGACAGCGGCAACTCCGGTCGGACAGGGTCTGGGAAGATCCATTGCGTGATCGCATTCTCTTTTCGGCGGCGCAAAATTTCCGCCGTGCTGCGGGGCAGGACGATGGTGCGCTCACCGCTGCGGGTCTTGGTCTTGCCCAGCATATCGACACCCAGCTTTCGGTTATGAAGGGTGCGGCGCACTTGAAGGACGCCGTTCCGCGCGTCAAAGTCCTGCCACATGAGTCCGCAAATTTCGCCCCGCCGCAGGCCCGTGGTCAGCTCCACGTAGAAGAAGTCACCCCATATCTTGTCTTCCCGCACGGCGTCCAGAAAAGTGTCCAGTTCCCTGTCGGTCAGGACACGTTTCTGCGCATGGCTTGCCTTTGGCACCGTTGCGCCCACGGTGGGATTTTTAGCGATGATATGCGCATGGAGGGCGTCCTCCATCGCCTGATGGAAGATGGCGTGGAGGCGGTTGATGGTGGTGTCCGACAGCGTGGAACCCAACCTCGGATGCTCCCTGATCCGCCCGTTCTCTTTCAGCCTCCGATAGAGCTTCTGCACATCCTGCGATGTCACCAGTGACACCTGCTTGCCTCCGAGCTGCGGCTTGATGTAGTTTTCGATGCAGCTTCGATACCCCGCAAGGGTGCCGGGGCGGACGGTGTTCTCTTTATAGTCCGTCAGCCAACGGTCCAGCCACTCCCCCAAGGTCATCCGACTGTCCTCGGTCAGCTCCACGTCCTGATAGCGTTCGATATTCTGATGGAGCTTTTCCATCAGTTCTTTTTGTGTATGAGCATAGGCGTGCTGAAAGATGGGCGTACCGTTTTTCTTGTGCCCCACCACGATACGGCCCTCCCAGCGGCCGTCCTCCCGCTTACGCACCATGCCGTCACCGGACGGTCTTCGTTTCGCCATTTAGTCCTCCTGTTCCGCTGGACGGTAGATGCGTTCTTCTTCCTCCAGCTCGAAGGAATAGAGCCCGTCTGCCTCCAGCTCTTTCGCCATGCCCCACGCCAGCTTGAAGCCCGCCGTGAAGCTCATCAACTTGGATTCAACCAGCAATGTGTTTTGCGCATCCAGCAGTCGCAGCAGCTTCTTCCGCCCTGCGGCGTCCATGTCCCGCCGCAGTTCCTCTTGGGCGTATTCGACCTGAGCGTCCAAGTCTGGATGCGGCTGACGATCGAAACGCTTTTGCAGGGCTTTCATGTAGTCATACATTGCGGCACCTCCTTTTTGGCAACCACAACACATACCACAACCCGGCGCACAAAGCTACTGTTTTTGCAAATGTTTCTTTGACTATTGCGGCGCAAAAACTGAACACCTCGACCCGCTTTACATATGGAATTTCATTGAAAATCCCTGTTGCTGTTCCAACTCATGATCGTCCGGCTTGTGACCGAGGGCGACGCGCTTTTGCCGCAGCTGCGCCAGCCGCTTGCGGTCGATTTGAACGCCGTTGGCAGCGGGAGCCGGGGCGTTGTTCCGGAAGATGTTACTCATGTGGTGCAGCAGCCGGGTGGCGGACAACAGGACGGAGGGCGGCTCCTGTTCGCCGCGCTCCATGCGTTTCATGAAAAATTCCGCGTAGGCATGGCCGTTATCCCGCGCCGCCGCGAACCATTCGTAGGCGGCATCCATGTCTTTGGGAACGCCCTCGCCCATGAGGGTCAGCTTGCCCAACAGATACTGTGCGTAGGCGTTTCCGTTGTTCGCAGCCTGCCGCAAATATGACACTGCTGTTTCGGCATCTTTTACCGTATTTTTGCCGCTGAGATATTCCTTGCCCAGCCGGTAGGCGGCGAAATCGTTGCCGTTGTCCGCCGAGCGTTTCAGCCAATAGATGCCTTTGGCGGAATCGTGAACGTCAACATCGTCGGAGAGATACAGCTTGCCCAATGCGTATTGCGCCGCGTCCAAGTCCTGTTCGGCGGCGCGTTCCAACAGCTTTTGCGCTTTGGCTGTGTCCGGTATCAGCAGCCCGCCGTCACGGTACGCCGTGCCGATGATGTACTGCGCGTAGGCGTCGCCTGCATCCGCAAGCTGCTCCAACTGCTCCGCCGCCTCGTCACGCTCCTCCAGAGGGAAGCGGTCATCGTTGGCCACGCTTTGCAGATCCTGACACTCATAGCTCATATCATAAGTGCTGATCTGCTCGCCGTCATCCTGCATTTCCTCATCCTCAAAGGAAAATCTGTTCATGCGAAGATGCTCCGCTTCTTTGATGACGGCGTTTTTGATCTGCCGGAATTCCTTTTGTTGAGACAGCGGCGGGCGTATCCTCTTTTCCTCTTCGGAGTAGTAATCCTCTACCTGACATTGCAGCTCCCACCACGTCTGGTAACACGCATCCACGGTGGGCAGCCGCGCCATTTGGTCGACGATCTCGTCCACCAGCATTTTCATCGGCTTCGGCAGATAGCCGTAGGTTTTCTTGCCGCCGACCTGACCGAGTTGCTGCGACAGATCCCAGATCATCTGCTCCGCCTCCGGGTGGATGCAGGTCATTTCCCGCATCGCCTTCGCCAATTCCAGCATGGCTTTTCGTGCTTCCGCCACCAGCTCGTCTCGCGATTTGCTTTTCTGCTCGTAGACATGGAGCAGTTCCTGTCGGAAAATTTGGTTGGTCAGCGTGGACTTGATTTGGCGTATCCCATCTTTGGACAGGTATGCCTGATTCGGCTTTGCCGACCACGCCATCATGTGGACGTGAGGATGATCGCCCTCGTCATGGAAGGCGGCGTACCAACGGAAATCCTCCGGCGGGATCTTCATCGCCGCCGCAATATCATTGCGGTGGGTACGCAGCAATGTGCGCCATGCCTCCGCGTGGTTGTAGCCAAGCCGCTCCGCATCTTCACGATGGAGGGAGATGATGTGCGTCCACACGTTGCCGGTGTAGTGATCCAATTCGTCCATGGCCGCGTCCAGTGACACATGATCCGCGTCGCCGAACAGACCGTGACTGCCTAACCGTTCCGCTCTGGGCCGCAGGGCGATGTACTTGGCGTAACCTTCCATGCCCTGTACCCGATCCCAATTCGATTCCAGCGCCAGTGTGATGAGCGCGGACGCCGTCGCTTTTGTCGGGTGTGAGAGGTAGTCTTCGTACTCCATCAACTCTTTTGCGTCAGGGAAATCCTTCACCAGCTTTTGGATGAGCTGCTCCTGCTTGCGTGTAGGTGGACGGCCATCTGGGATGATCTCCACCCGCTCCCGCGTGGCGATGTACTTGAGATACCCACCGGCGCTTTTCTCGCCGCCGCACTTGATGTACGGACTTTTGACGATCAGCCTTGCCATGCTTCGCTCTCCAGTTCACGGAGTTTCTGTTCCAACCGCAGCTGGCCGTTGGTGCGCTTGACCGCGGCAATACTCTTGGCCCGCTCCTGCCGAAGCACTTCCTCGCTCACATTGAGGCTTTGCAGCAGGATGGACATTGCCATGTCCATCTCCACCGCCTGTTTGTAGAGCAGCGACGCGATGCGATCCTCGAAGAGCTTCAGCCGCGCGTCGATGGCGGTCTGCACCGCACGGGGCAGCGTGGCGCTTTCGCCTGCGGCGAGCATATCCGCGTAGCGGTTCACCGCCTTTTCGATGAACTCGTTTTTGCTGCGGCAGTTATCTTCCTGATACCACCGCTCTATTTTTTGCTTGGTTTCCGGCTCCGGCCGGTAGGTCAAGCGATCCTTGTTATCACTCATAAAATGCCTTCTTTCTTACTAAGGCGCCGCCGAAAAGCCTGTATTCATCGGCCTTTCACGGACGGCAGACGCCAATCGTGCAAAAATTCTTCCGAATAGGCGCCACAACCGCCTGCGTTGAAACCCCCGTCAACTGCCCGCACTGCGGGCAGTTGTGTCCGGGCGGAGCGTCGGTTCCGACGCCAACCCTTTATCCTGCCTCTGTTTTCGTCCTCCGCAGAGCCTTGAAATCCCGCCTAAAGGCGCTCCAAATAACTGGGGCCGCTATCGTTACCCTCTTAGGCTTCTGTAATCGCACACAGCGGCTCACAGGGGCAAACGCAGGGTAATTCACGCACTTATCCGCACACCGCATCAGCATTCCGCACCGTCTTTCTGCGCCAGTTGTTCCAAGCGTCTTGCCACCTGCTGACGTTCCCGTGCCCGCTCCGCAGCATCCAACTGCCGCTGATAAAACTGGTCGATGGAAAACTGGATGGGCAGGATCGTGTAGAGCAGACTTCCGTTTTGCTTGCGCCCGCCCCGTGTGATGATGCTGGTGCGCTCGGTGCAGATGAGTCCGCGTTCCTCCAACTCCTGCACGTACTTCCGCACGGTGTTGCGGCTCATGCCCACCGCCTTGCCGATGGTGGCGTAGCTGGGATGGCACTGATAGGTCCTGCGGTCTTCGATGCGGAGCAGGTAACCGTAGACAGCGATCGCGCCGTGAGACAAACCCAACTGATAGATCTCATTGGGCAGAGGAAAATAATTCTTGACCGGATCGCGCTTTGTCCAAGTTCTCATCTGGCACCTCCAGTCTGCCGCTCTACCCACTGTTGGAATTTATCCTTGGGCACCACGAACCGACTGCCGATGCGCACAGACGGAAATACTTCTTCGTGCATCAACTCGTAGGCACTGGAGATGGACACGCCCAGCACCTTTGCCACCAGTTCCGCGTTGAGGAACAGCGGCAACTCATCGTAGCTGTGATAGGTTGATATTTTCAAAATCGTTACCTCCAATAGAATTCAGAGAAAAAATACTTGCGTTTCGGAGGTCCCTCTGTTAGACTGTTTGCAGATGGAGTCTGCGTTTTCCGAAACGCGGCGCGCCGCTGGACTGCTGCAACAGTTCAGCGGCTTTTCTTTTTGCCAGAACAATATACGGCTCTCACCTCTTTCTGCTTTAGGTCTGCCATGCACCATACCCGTTCCTGCCCCGCTTTTTCTGCGCGGCGTATATCTCTGCCTTGGTACGCTCGACCGCTCGGTTACAGTGTCGTGGCGATACTTCCCCGGCGAGTATCATCTCTGGTGATGGGTATTCAATTGTCAAGGTGCTTTTTCGGATTTGTGACCGTCTTTTTCATTGACAATCCACAGCCTTCATGTTAGACTTATCTCAATCCGTTTTTGACAGTCTTTCCGTGATCGTATGGTAACACACTTTTCACCCCTTGTCAAGACTGCTCGTATGTCTATATTATAATTGTCTATTTTGTGAGGTATACTGCCATGTGGTACGCCAAAATGTATTTCTCCGAGAACCGGGAGATCTTCCAGTATGATTCCCTTGGTATGCAGGGCGTTCCGGATGTCCAGAGGGAGCTTCCCTTTCTGGAGAGCCTTCTCTCCTTTCAGGAATTGGACTGCGCGGAGGTGACACCGCTACTTCAATGCATCGCGGAGGATTGGAGCCGATTTATCGCAGAGGATGACCGGGGCGCGCTGGAGAGTGCCATGAAAAAGCTGGGCGAATTAGCCTCCGTACACATTTATTTTCAGCTTCTCTATGTCCATTGCTACTACCGTCAGACGGCAATGTTTATCCAGAATGATCGAGGCAGTGCGGAGGATGCGCAAATGCTGGACGAGCTGCGCCAGCTCCCCGAACAGTTTCCGCTGTACCAGCAGCAGATCCAACACTTTTTCGACTTGGTGCTGGATGTGGACAGCGCGGGACGCGAGCCGCAGGCGCAGGCAGCAAGGAATTATACCTACGATATGCCGAAAGATCCCGGCCTGTTTTGTTTCCGCCCTATCCCCCTCAGCTTTGAGCCGGTGGAGCCGGGGCGGTGTTCGCCGGTGCTGTATTCCTCCGGCATCCGGGACATGATCGACTACTCTCTGCGGAGTTGCGTGGAGCGGAACATCACCGTGCGGCGCTGCAAGAACTGCGGACGATGGTTTCCGCAGACCGGACGAGTCAGCGCGGAGTATTGTGAGCGTCCTGTTCCGAAAGGTCAGCAGCGCTGCCGCGACATCGGCGCTCTGAAGCAGTGGACGCTCCGGCAGGCAAACAATGACGCTTTCAAGGCTTACCGCAAGGAATACAAACGGCGCTTTGCGTGGATCAAGGCCGGACGGATCACCGGCCAGCAGTTTTACGATTGGAGCGAGCGGGCCAGGGCGGAGAAGGATAAATGTGAGCAGGGGCTGATCTCTCAGAAGGAACTGGAGACCTGGCTGAAGGAATCCAAATAAAAAACCGTGTGCTGACCGTAAAGGTCCGCACACGGTTTTCTTTGTCTATAGCGAGGCAGATTTTAAACCGCCCCATGTAGGGTCTGAATGCTATTTTTCTTTATTTCCCGCGTCTTCCAGCAGATTTGTAACCACTTCGCTGAGCTGCGCGGCGTTCTTGGAGGTGATGACAGGAACGCCGGTCTGCGTCTCAATGGCCTTCCGTGCGTCGCCAGCCACCTTGCCACCGGCACGGGCCACGTCGATGTTCTCCGAAAGGGTTGCCGGTGCCTTCTGCTTGGAAATTTCCGTGGTGGTTGCCTCTGCCAGCATATTCAGCACCAACTCCAGCGTGGTCATGTTATCACGAAGGTTTTCCTTTTTCAAGCCCTTAGGTTTTTATACAAGGGCATAATCATAAAACACAACAAAACCGAGCCAACCTACACTAAAACGTCGCTATTTCTTTGTGAAAAGCGACGTTTTTTTATGGCCCGGACTGAGAAAGGAGTGGTGACAACCATATAATCTAAAAAAGAAAGGGGGAAGTTTTTTCGTTAGCCAGGCTGAGAGGTCTGGCTTTTTTCATTTCAAAACAAGGAGGTTAGCGAATGGCAGATGACAAACTGAAAGCAGGCCCGGAGTCCCCTGGCGAGGGCTCTGTTGGGGATGCTCAAACTGTGACGAAGCCCCCTGTCCCGGAAACGGTAGAGGAGCCCGCAGCTGGCACCGGCCCGGTACGCCAGCCGGAACAGTCTGTTACCCCTGGAATGGGCGGGGATGTTCCAGCCCAGCCTGCGCCGCAGGTTGAAGCTGATAAGGTGAAAAAATCCCCCGACCAGGATAAAAAAGTGGAACCGGAGGAAAAGACGGCAAAACGCCGGGGCCGTCCCCCCAAGGAGCAGGATTCTCCCCAGGGGGACAAACCGGAAAAGGGGCCGGAGCCCCGCACAGGCCGCCCGGCCAAGGCTGACAAGGCGGCCCGTGGCGAGTCCCCGTCCCCAGCTCTGGACAAAGTGTCCAGAAGTAAGGAACAAGAGCTTACCCTCGCCCAGCGTGGGGGAAAAATACGACGGGAACGCAATCAAAATGTGAAAGATTTTTTGTCGGGCAAGCGTGAAACTCCCTTTGCGGATGGTAAGCAACCGCCTAAATCCACTAAGGCCGCCCCGGTCAAGGAGGCGGAGGCACCCGCCCCGGAGATCAAGCTGCCGCCTACGCCGGAGGTGCCGCCCCGCCCGGTGGAGCAGGGAAAAATCGTCTATTTGAAGCTGTCAGAGCTTCATCCATTCCATACCTTGCGGGATCACCCCTTTAAGGTGCAGGACGATAAGGCGATGGACGATCTGGTGGGGACGATCAAGGAACACGGCATTATGACCCCCGCCACCGTCCGCCCGGAAAAAGACGGCAACGGCTATGAGATCATCGCGGGCCACCGCCGCTGTCATGGCGGTGAGCGGGCTGGCTTGGATGAGATCCCCTGTATTGTCCGTGAGATGACCGATCTTGAAGCTGTCCGTGAAATGAAGAACAGCAACAAGCAGCGGGGCGACCCTCTCCCCAGCGAATTGGCAAAGCTCCTGGATTTGGAACTGGAAGCCATCAAACGCCAGGGGGCCCGGCCCAAAAATGACAAGGAAGCGGAGGCCCTGGGTAAGCTCTCGGTGGAGATCGTGGGCAAGGAGCATGATATGAACTATAAAAAGGTGCTCCGCTATGTTCGCCTTAACCATCTTGTCCCGGAGCTTCTGGAAAAGGTGGACGCTAAAAATATGGGATTTATGCCCGCTGTGGAACTGTCGTATATCAAGCCGGAAAACCAGCGGCTTATCGCCGTGTCCATTGATGGGGAGCAGTCCTCCCCCTCGGTCAAACAGGCAAAGCGGCTCCGGGAGCTCGACCAGGAGGGCTTGCTCAACGGCGATGTGATCGATGGTATTTTGAGCGAAGAAAAAAGGGAGGTTGACAACGTGATCATCAGTACCGACGAACTCAACAAGTATTTCGGCAAGGAGGTCACTCCTGCCAAAATGAAGGAGCAGATCATAGCCCTGCTGGACGAGTGGAAAGAGAAACAGCCGCCCGAACTGGCAAAGCCTGAGAAGAAACACGAGCTCGATAAGTGACCGGGCCCCGCCTCTGGACACTTTGTCCAGAGGTACGCGCCCTGCGCTTGGGATGGGCTCTGCGGTGATATATCCCCCGTCGCCGGGGTTTATGCTGCACAGCCGGGAGTGGGCCGTCAAGGGGCGGAACGCCCGCCGCTTGCGGCGGCCTGCCCTTTACGGCCTGCCCCGGCTGTGCTATTTCCGGCAAGCGGCGGGGGGATATCCTCCAGAGCCGCCCCCTTTCCCTGGATAGGGAAAGGGCGGGGGGATAGGGTTGACCCCCTACCTATTAAATATAAGAAAAAGAAACGGAGGTTTTGATTATGAAGCGACCCCTTGCGTATGTGACCGCCGCATGGCGCGGCGGCGAGTGCGAGGTCATGGAGCAGGCAGCTAAATACTGCCGCATTGTCTATGATGCGGGATATTCCCCCATCTGCCCTATGCTCTATCTGCCGCTGTTCCTCAATGACGCAGTGCCGGAGGAGCATAAAAGCGGTATTGATATGGGGCGCGACCTGCTCCGGCGCTCCCGCGTGCTGGTGGTATGCGGGAGCTATGTCAATGTAGCGGTGAAAAATGACATCGCTGTGGCCCAGCGGCTGGGGATCACCGCCACCACCCTGGACGGCATCCTCACCGTCAAAGGCCAGAGACGGCGCTGATATGGCGGTCATTGAGGCGTATGTCACCAACCTGGGGAAATACAACGAGGGTGAGCTGGCAAGCGAGCCGTTGAAATTCCCCACGACTACGGAGGAAGTACAGGCGCTCCTTAAACGGATCGGCGTTGACAATATCCAGTATGAGGAGATTTTTATTGCCGACTATGACGGCGACCTGCCGGAACTCAACGCCTGCCTGGGAGAATACGAAAGCATTGACGAGCTCAACCATCTGGCCTGCCTGCTCTCCGAGCTGGATAAAAGCGATTTGGAAAAGTTTGAGGCGGCTGTTGCCAGCGGCGAGCATACCTCCGGCGTGGGCGACCTCATCAATCTGGTGGAAAATCTGGATTGCTACGATTTCTATATCGGCGTGTCTGATGATGAAACCCTGGGCCGCATTTACGCGGAGGACATGGAACTAATCAACATTCCCGAAAACCTGCGGGATTATTTCGATTATGAGGCGTATGGCCGGGATATGCGGATCAATGAGGATGGCGGGTTTGTCAAAGGCGGTTTTTTCCTCCCCAACGGCAGCCAGTTTATTGAATACTACCACGGGCTGGAGGACATTCCAGACGAGCACAAGGTTTTTGCTTATCCGCAGCTTTCCATCCGGGAGCAGATGGCGGCTTATAAAGAAGTCATTGACCGTTTTCCCCAGGCGGCGGAACGCCCCCGCCCGGAGCAAAGCCATACAGACCGATAGCGGCACTTCTGGACACATTGTCCAGAAGTGCTTTTTTCGTGTGGAAGGAGGGATAAGGGCTGATAGACGAGGACGTTTCCAGACGTACCATAGCAGTATCTATTAAGGCAAGCAAGCTCACGGCGCGGGGGCTTGCCTATGTTCTCCAGGCGGTAGGCCGGAAGATCGCCAAACATCACCGGGCCAAGCAGACGCCCCACGGCAGGCAGACGGTGGGGCAGCTCATGGGCCACGGGGCTGCCACCAACAGTATCGAGGTGGAGGCCCCGGCCCTCTTTGACCGGGTAGCCCGGAAATGGAATGTGGACTACGCCTTTTATCAAGTCGCGCCGGATAAGCACCTGCTGTTCTTCAAGGCGGGGCAGGCCGACGCGATCACAGCCTGTTTCTCCGAGTATTCCAAACGGCTGCTAAAGCGCACCAAATCCACAAAAGCCCCCATCCGGGAGCAGATCAAGGAGGCCGCCACAGAAGCGGCCCGCCAGCCCGCCCAAAAGCTGGAACGCACAAAGGAGGCGGTGCATGAGGACAGGTAGTGTCAAAAAATATGTGATACCAAACATCCCCTATTTGTTTGTGCTGTGGGCCTGCCTAAAGCTGGGGACAGCCTACCGGCTGGCCGCTGGCGCGGATTTCCCCCATAAGCTCATGGGCCTGGGGCAGACGGTGGGCCCGGCCTTTGCCAACCTTGCGCCGGGGCTTGATCCCTTTGACTGGCTTGTTGGCATTGTGGGCGCGGTGGGCTTCCGGCTGCTGATCTACTTCAAGAACAAGAACGCAAAGAAATTCCGGCGGGATGAGGAGTTCGGGAGCGCCCGATGGGGCGGGCCTAAAGATATAGCCCCTTTCGTCGATCCAGTCTTTGAAAACAATGTTATCCTCACCGGGACGGAGCTTCTTACCATGAACACCCGCCCCAAAAATCCGGCCAACGCCCGCAACCTCAACGCCTGTGTGATCGGTTCGTCCGGCTCCGGCAAAACCCGGTTCTGGCTCACCCCGCAGCTTCTCCAGGCCAGCGCGAAGAAAAAGGGCGGGTGCAGCTTTGTGGTGGTCGATCCAAAGGGCGGGGTTCTCTCCCAGGTGGGGGCTTTCCTGCAACGGAGGGGCTATCGGATCAAGGTGTTCAATTCCATTGATTTTTCCCAAAGTATGCACTATAACCCCCTGGCGTATATCCGCAACGAGGCTGATATTCTAAAGTTTGTCGATACCCTCATAGCCAACACCAAAGGCGAGGGCAAGGAGGGTGATCCATTTTGGACAAAGGCGGAAACGCTTTTGTACTGCGCCCTTATCGCCTATATCATTTTCGAGGGCCCCGCCGAGGATCGGAATATGAATACCCTGGTGGATATGATCTCCGGCATGGAGGTGAAGGAGGACAACGAAAACTTTATGAACGCGGTGGACTATATGTTCAAGGGGCTGGAAAAGCGCAAGCCGGATTGCTTTGCGGTGAAGCAGTACAAGAAATATAAGCTGGCCAGCGGAAAAACAGCCAAGTCGATCTTAATTTCCTGCGGTGCAAGGCTTGCGCCCTTCG
>OBJF01000932.1_pt1 | contig 29546 bp, 52 predicted proteins | sample 1519091 | NCBI WGS metagenome assembly OBJF01 (sample SAMEA2452124, study PRJEB22498) | human gut metagenome | biome: human feces; feature: human gut; material: feces | place: Australia | collected 2012
GACGCCGCAGAGCATGCCCGAGGCTCCCGCTCCGGTTGTTGACGACCGGCCGGCGGGGATCAACATTCCGGCCGCCGAACCGCCGGCGCCGGAGATCAGGGTCGGAGAGGAAGAAGACGTTCCCTATGATTATGAGGACGCCAGAAAAACCTGTGATGACGAACATTACGACATTTGCAACGACCTGCTCGGAGAATGCGAGGATGCCGGCTACGGCAAGCAGGAGCTGGATTATGAAACCAAGCTTGATCTGGCGGTCGGCGCGACGGAAGTGGAAATGTCCAAACTGCTGGGAGAAGAAATGCTGCCGGCGCTGGACGGGGTGGTGCAGACGACTTCCGGCATGGAAAGCGTGCTGGCAAATTACGGCCGGGAAGATCAGAACGATCCGATTGTCCGGGCCAAAATCAACCGCGACGTCAAAAACGTCGACAAGTCGGCCAGAAAGGCCGCCGGAAAGGCGATGAAGAGCTATCGCAAAATGCTGAAGCTGGCGCAGGAAAGCGGGCGTATTCACAAACTTGCGGAAAAATACGCGAAAACCGGCGAAAAGGCGGATGAAAAGATGCTGGACAACAAGATCAAGGGCATGTATGAGCATGCTCAGGACTTTACCCGGAAATACGAGAAGGAAAACTTTGAAAAGTCCGGCAGGAACAATTCCGTTTCCTTGTCCGCCGCGCAGCAGAAGATGGTGAAAGATTCTCTGAGCCGCTGAGTTTCGGCAATCAAAAAAGTCCCCTTCCGGAGGGGGTTTTTTATGCGGTTTAACTCAAAATTAAAAAACACCGCATATTCTCTCCAAGGATTTATTTTTGCGGGAAAAACGATGCATACCATTCATGCCCTGATTATTGACCTGACGCTGATTACCATTTATGCCGGCATTACCACGCTGATTTGCAAAAAGCTGAAGCAGCCGATTGTGCTGGGGTATGTGCTGGCCGGCATTTTCGCGGGGCCGTACTTTGACTTGCTGCCGACGGTCAGCGACCGGGAAAATCTGAGTTTGTGGGCGGATATCGGGGTGATTTTCCTGCTTTTCGGCCTGGGGCTGGAGTTCAGCTTCAAAAAAATGCTCAACGTCGGCAAGTCGGCAATGATCACGGCCAACGCCAACATTCTGTTTATGCTTTTTCTCGGATATTATACCGGTCTTTTGCTCGGCTGGTCGACGACGGACAGCTTTTTTCTCGGCTCAATGATTTCAATGTCTTCAACTACCATCATTATCAAGGCCTTTGACGATCTCAACATCAAAAAGCAGAAGTTTACCGATCTGGTGTTCGGCGTTTTGGTGATTGAGGACCTGGTCGGCATTTTGCTGCTGGTGCTGCTGCCGATGGTGGCGCTCGGGCAGAGCATCAACGGCGGCGAGCTTGCCCTGAGCACGTTCAAGCTGCTTTCCTTTCTGATTTTGTGTTTTGTCATCGGCATTTATATCGTGCCGACGGTTTTGAAAAAGCTGACTTCGTTTTTAAATGACGAAATGCTGCTTCTGATCACGGTCGGCATGTGTTTCGGCATGGTTTGGCTGGCGACGGCTTCGGGGTTTTCTTCCGCTCTCGGCGCCTTTCTGATGGGGTCGGTGCTTTCCGAAACCGGGTTGATTGTGCGAATCGAAAACGTGGTTCGTCCGCTGAAGGATTTTTTCGGCGCGGTCTTTTTCGTTTCGGTCGGGATGATGGTTGATCCGGCCATGTTTGTCACCTATGCCGGGCCGATTGCGGTCGTTACCCTGATCGTGGTTGTCGGCAAGGTCGTCTTTTCCTGTTTCGGGTTCGTTATTTCGGGGCAGTCCCTGCGCACTTCGACGGAATGCGCGTTTTCGCTGGCGCAGGTCGGCGAGTTTGCTTTCATCATTGCCGCTCTGGGCATGAGTCTCGGGGTGTTGGACGGACAGGTCTATCCGGTGATCGTGGCGGTTTCCGTCATCACGACTTTCCTTACCCCGGTGATGATCCGTTCGGCCGGGCCGGTTTACAGGCTGATCGAACGCAAACTTCCCGCTTCCTGGAGCCGCTACATCAACAAGGCTTCGGCAGCCCGGGCACCGAGCAGGTCGGAAGAGCGCCTGTGGAGCGTTTTGTTTAAAAATTATGCCGTGCGGATCATTTTGTTTTCGATCATATTGTTTGCGATTATCGGTTTTTGCACCCAATTCGTCCGTCCTTACGTACGGATGGCGCTGCCCGGTCTGACGGGGCGAATCGTTATGACGATGATTGCTTTTGTTCTGGTTTCCCCTTTTTTGAAGGCTTTGATCGGATGGGAAATCGTGCTGCCGTCGTTTATCCGTTCTTTTGCCGATTTTCTGCCTGCGCGCCGGCGGCGGAAGTTTCTTGAAACCCGGGAAGAAGAATCGGCCGCTGCCGCGGAAGAACGCCCGGCGTCCCGCCCCCGGCCGGCGGAAGATAAAAGTTCGCTGATTGACAATCTGCTGGGGGAAAATGCCGAAAGCCTGAAAAGCTTTTTCGTTTCCAATGCGCAGGCGGCGAAAATCTATTATCAGCTTTGGCGGAGCAAAAAAGCCAACCGGCTGCCGCTGATCGTGCTGACCAGTTTTCGTTTGCTGGTCGTTGCCTTTTTCATCGTCACCGTCGTGCATCAGTTTCTGACGGAAAACCAGAAAGTGACGCTGATTTTGCTGGTCGCTTCGGTGGCGCTCATTTCGCGGTCGAAGTGGCTGCTCAGCCAATATCTGAAAATGGAAGCGCAGTTTCTTGACAACCTGAAAGGCAGCGCGCCGGAAAAAGACGACGACCCGTCCGAATAGTTACAGAATTGTGAATTTCGCCGCCGCCGGCGATTTCCCGCTTGGTATCGTGCCGGGCTTTCGGTATAATGAAACCGAAAGCGACATAAGCGGGGCAGAAGAAAAAATGCTGAAATTCAAAATAATGCTGGTGGTATTTATTGCTTTGGTTTATTACGGCGTAACCTATTGCATGCTCAGTCCGGGCATTTGCAAATATTACGCCGACTATTATCTGCTGAGCGCGCGCAGTTTTTCAATCGACGAAGAGAGGGCTTTTCTCCACAAACCGATAACGGAAACGACAAATTATTTCCGTACATACCGCTTTAACGGCCAAAACCGTAATTTTAAGGTGCTGGGGTTTGTCAGGTTTGACGACCGCGGCATATGGAGCACGGGCAACACGGTGCGGATGTCGTTCAGGCTGCCGCAGGTTTATTCTTCCGTTTGGCTTGATTTTGAAATTGATCCCTATGTCAACAAGAAGAATGAAAACGTTTTTGCGGAAGTGTATCTTGACGACAGGAAAATCGACGAATGGAATTTTCAGTACGGGCGCAAGATGCCGAAGACCAGGATCAAGATTGCCCGAAAATATCTGAGCAGCGAATATCCGGTTAATCTGATTTTTAAAATTGACGGCGCCGTTTCGCCGAAAAGTCTCGGCTTCGGGCAGGAAAACCGCAAGTTCGGCCTGATTTTCAACAGTCTGACGATAACTCCGGACGATTGACGCTGCGGCAAGGTGTCGTTCTTTTTGGAGAGGGCGGCGGGCATTGTCGTATGTCGGTCGGACAGGGTTAAGGAAAAATAAATCCGGATTAAATATTATTTGTGCAGACGTTTAACGGGAGGGCGAATGAAACATTGTTTGATTGTTTTGGTATGTCTGTTATTTCCTCTTTCTCTTATGTGCAAAGAAACGCGGGAAACCGGGCAAAATGCGGATAAACGGTACGAAGAGATTGTAAAATCCGTAAAAGACAACCCCGGGCGGGCTTTGGCAGATTTAAAAAAACTGGCGGACAAAAACCGCTTTGCCGCAATGGAATATCTGATACTGCTCAGCATTTACGAACCGCAAAAAGTAAATACTCCCGAATTTGAACAAATTGCCCGCCGGCTGCATACGGACGTGGTTGCGCAATATAAAAAGCTTGTTCCCGATTCCCCTTTTTACGGAATATATCAGGGGCAATACGAAGGGCTGATCAAAGACGATTATTTAAAATGCTACAAAGATTTGAGCTGTCTGATAGAAATCGGCGCTTTAAACTTTTCCAAATTTTTCAGCGTTTGGGGGGATGTGAGCGGCGATATGCTTTATGTTCCGTGGAAAATCGCGGTTCCCTGCCCGACGGCTCAAAAACTCCATTTAACGGCCGTTTTGGACAGCGCCGGCGGCGGACACGGCGCCGAAACGCTGGATATTTCCAACTGCGGCCAGTATCCGCAATACGATTTTCCCGATGATGTTGAAGAGTATCGGAATTATATTCAGCGGGAACTGGAATTGGATAATCCCGGTTCGATACGCTATGTGTATATGGCCGGAGATGTATATAAGAATATAGTCAGTCATTATGATCCCGATTGGAATTTTGAACGAAGTTATGGCGAGAAAGAATATTTGCAAGCCTTGCCGCTTGAAGCCTGGGCGATGGAATCATATCCCAATTACAAATATTTTTCAGAAGTTGTCAATCACGGTATCGGGTTTGACAAAGCGGTCGACAAGCTGACGCGGCATTATGTAAAAACTTTTAAGGTTGATGAAGGCAAAGCCCGGCAATATGCCCGTTATGTGATGATTCCCCGGGCGGCGGCAAGTTTTCCGGTAAACAGGGAAACCCTGCGCTATAAAATCCTTTCCGGAGTTCCCGCGGAAGAAATAAAAGCATGGATTGAGGACAAAAAATTAAAAGGGGAAGAATTTGCGGAACCGGAAACGCCTCATCAGGCGGATGAAATTTTAATGGTCAGCGTTCATCGTCCCGATGTTTTGAAAATGCTGATTGAAACCTGTCCGGATAATGAGGAAAAACTGAGCTGCTTCGGTCTGAACACGGATGTTGACGCGGGAAACGCTTTCGGCAAAACCGCTTTGATGTACGCGGCTCAATACGGGTTTGCGGAAAGTGTGAAAATTTTGCTTGAGGCCGGAGCGGATATAAACGTGCAAACGAATAAGGGATATTCGGAAGATGCGGGCTGCTGGGAGAACATTTGTCTTGTAAACGGCGAACGCACGGCCCTGATGTATGCCGTACAGGAAGGAAATCTGGAAATTGCAAAGTACCTGGCGGAAAAAGGCGCGGATATCAATCTGAAAGATTCCAAAGGCATGAGCGTTTACGATTATTTAAGCGGAAAAGCGCCTTATTTGGGTAATTTCAAATATTCGCCGACTTCTGTCGATTATGATTTTTCTCCTCCGGAAAAACATGAAAATAAAAACGTTACCCCCGAACAGGCGGATGATTTTATCGAATTCTTAAAAAACGTGTTCAAAAGTCCGGCAGCTTTGTCGGAATTTACCGTTTGAAAAACGCTGAAAACGGGGGTTGCGGAGAACGCAACAAAAAAGCCGCCGAAAGCGGCGGTTTATAAGGTGGTGCGCTAGGCCGGAATCGAACCGGCACGGCCTTGCGGCCAACAGATTTTAAGTCTATTGTGTTGTTTGTGCAACGCATTGTATTTGCTTGCTTTATTTAATCTATTCCGACTCTTTTATTTTATTATTCCGACTTTCTGCCTCAAGCCGTTTCTTCAATGCCGGCAAAGTCACCTCTTCTGTATTGCCTTTATATACTTGATTAAAGATAGCCTCGTTAGTGTGTCCGGTAATTGAAATAATAGCGTTTGTGGCCACTCCGGCCTCGACATAGGCAGTACTTCCAGTATGCCTCATATTTTTAAATATATATCTCTCATCGAATCCTAAAATATCTCGTATTTTCTTAAAATAGCGGCTAAATCTTTGAACGTCGAATTTACCAAAACGATCAGCAATGATGTAACCTTTTTTACTTAAAACTTCTTCAACAAGGTGAGGTGGAATAGGTACTTTGACGTTTACGTTGTCAACCTTATTTTGGTTAATGTTAAAAAAATAATTGTCGCCTTTTTTGTAAATGTCTTTATCTTGTAATTTCAGCACATCAGCATTTCTTTGTGCAATATAAAAATTAAGTTCGGTCGCAAGGGCTACGGCTAAATAACTGTCGTTATCTTTGCCAAGCTCTCTGGCTTTGTCAATTATACTTTTTACGTGTTCGTGCGGAATAACAAACTTTTTAGGTTTATTCTTTTTTATCCTTAAATTGGCAAACGGATTGTTTTTTGTAAAAATGCCCTTGTTAAAACCAAAATTATAAAGCATTTTTAAGACAGTTATACAATACATAGCTTGAGTTTTTTTGAAGCAGATAACAAATTTCTCATACAAATTATATGCGCTATCGTAATCAAAACTATCCAGAGGAACATCTTTGAAAGAACGGCCGCTTTTTCCTGATTTTAATTTTGACAGTATATCAAAGGTATATTGATATGTGCGGGCCGTTGATTTTTTTATGGACTTAAATAATCTGCTTTCTTTATAGATTGACCATATATGTGCCAAAGATTTAGGTTGTATATTTTCTCCGCTTTTCCTGAAATTCTCTAATCTTTCAAAAAGGTTTAGGGCTTCCCGGCATGCTAAGACATAGTTTTTGCCTAGCGGGTACGAATGTTTTAATTCGCAACCCGCCGGCATAATATGCTTTGGAATGTCGAAATAATAAGCTATTTCTCCATTTTTTAGCTTTTTATGTCTTAAATAAGGAATTTTCATTTTATTTTTCGATTACCCAATCATCTTCAATTATGCTTTTTTCCTGATTCGAAATAGCAACAAGTATCGGCCTATAAACTTTTATTTTTTTTGAATAATAAAAGACTTCTAATTTGCCGTTTTTGACATACTTGTTAAGCGTCCGCAAATCTCCCGGCCGAGATTTAAGCCCCAGCAGCGGCTTGATTTCTTCTGCTGTGAAAAACCCGTCAATCATGGTTTTCTCCCCTCAAGTCGAATTCGTCCCCGATTTGGCGGATGATTTTTGCCAGATGTAAAGTAAGCCCGACAATGAACTCCGGGGACTTGTCTTTCAAAAGCTCTTCCTGCTCGTCGCGGGTGAGGTCAGAGAAGCACAGGTCTTCGTATTTCTCCCCGCGTCTGATACGGAAGTAGCAACCGTCAAGATTTCTGTTTGTCATGGTTCACCTCATAAGATTATAGATCACAAAATCAAAAACTAGCATTTCGAGAATACCGGCGAAAAAGTATATCGCGTTTCTCTTGGACAGTCCCTCATCATTACAGATGTCCCGGCAGATGCTGAAGATGTTAAAACAATGGATGATCATGCCTTATCCTCGTAAAAAGTGACTTCTCCTCCTCTTTTACTTTTCGCCAAAACAGTGCTTCCTGTTCACTTCCTGAACAATCCCCGCTTTCGTTCAAAGTCCATAAATCCCACTCTTCAAACTCGCTGATCGTGGTTGAATTGTAAAACCTATTTTGTAGACTATCGGCAAATTTTCTGTGCATTTCAGAGGCTTTGTTTTGGTAGTATTGAGCTTTACTTAATAATTTTTGCTCGTGCTGTGTTAATCCATATTTTTTACGCATTTCTCAATCTCCTTTAATGCTTGCTGGGCAGTTTTATAGCCGGCGGTTTGCAAATAAGCGCTAACTTTTATGCGGCCATTATATAAACAATCATTCCAACAATTAGAGTTTGCATAATATTTCAAAGCCTTAACGGCAATCGAAAGCTTTTTCTCAAGCTCAATTTCTCTGGCGGTTTTAGTCATGTTTTTCTCCTTTGAATTCAGGAGAGTTGACGGCTTCTTGCCAAGTCGAGTATTCGGCGATAAGTTTTTTATTCTCGAAGTCCTCAGCCCAACGTAAGTATCCTCTTCCTTCATGCGTTATTGTATAGCATTTTCCCCTAACAACTTTAGTTGTTATACAATGAAGACGTGTCCCCATCTTGATGTTTGTTCTATAGATCTGTCCCGGTTTGATCATTTTCGGAGTTCCTTTCTTTGATAGTATTTGCTATAATTTCGAACATCTTTTTAATTTCTGGTTCTAAAAGTTTTTTAAGTTCTGCATTGCATTGTTCACGATTTTCGCAGTGTTTGCAGCCTCCCACCATAGAGAATACGCACATATATCAAGCCTCCCGATCGTTTACAAATTCGTGGGTGACGCCGAGGATGCCGATTTTTTTAGGGGTATATGTGAAAGTTCCACTATCTTCCCCGATCTCTTCTTTTTCGAAGAGAGAGCTTTCATCGAAGTTTCCGTCATTTGTTATAAAACCATATTGAGAATCTTCTCTTGTCATTCCTGTAATTAATGAGGCAATAACAGCTGTTACTTTGAATCCGTCAAAATCTAAATACTCAACGATGTCATCGACGACTAAATCTTCTCGGGGAATCTCAACCAGTTTCCCGTCCTCAATGCGGTGAGTAATGCCTAGCTTGCCGATAAGTTCGCCGTTTTCATAAAAGCGCAATTCTTCAGAATCATCTTCCATTAACTGTTTTGTTTTAATGTCATAAAACTCAGCATAAGTGTCAAATTCTGCATATTCACCAAGCCCAGACGCCTCAATGACGGCTAAAACTTCAAATTCTTCTTCGTCTTTCCATTGATTAAAAGCTGTAACTTTTCTTATTTGTCCGGGGCGGACGTCTTTAATTTCAACGAGTTTCATTTTTCTTTCCTTTCGATTTTCTGGCTTTTCTCAAATCGTTATATTGTTCGTGAGATAACAGCCGTTGTTCTCCGTCGTCCGGCTCACAATGTTTAGCCCGGATCTCGGCAGAATAGGGCAGCTCGTATTTAATCGTCATCTTTATCACCTAAAAAAATGCAGCAGAAAATGAAAGGTAAAAACATCAATGCCAAAAACAAACCTGTTCGGAAGGGCATTTCTACTAAGCAGTCAACAAACTGTTCCATTACTCCTCACTTTCGCCAAGGGCGGCGTTGATACGGGTTAACAAAGTTATAACTTCATTGTTGATTTTTTTTTGAAAATATAAATGCCGCTTACACTCTCTTAGCAGGTCGCGGAGCTGGTTGTTTTCCTTTTTAATTTTCTTATAAGATATTTCTGTATACCAAGTTCCCTCTTTATTTAATTGCTCTTGCATAGCCTTGTATTCGTCATAGGTGAGGACGGGAGCGAGGACTTTGGAGATTTTTATCATAAAATCTGTTTTTGTTTCTATTTCAAAAGGTCTGCTCACGTCGCCAAAAACTGTACATTCGGCGATGACGATTTTTCCTTTGAATTTGACCCAATATAAGCCGCTTTTAAGCTTTCCTTCCTTCCAGTCCTTAGTCAGTTCTTCGGGGGTTTTTGTCATTTGTTTGCTCCTGTTATTTGATTGAATACATAAAGTCCCAGTTCCGGCCGGACACAGTTTTTAAGAATTTGCTCCTTACGCAGACCGGATTTACGACTGAACTGATAATTGCCGAGGTCAAACCCTGTATTATCTTGCCATATTTTTACATTTCCCCTGTCTATATTATCTTTCTCAAAATGTGTCGAAAGAATGAATTTGTTACTCCAAAATAAATGCCGTTGAATCTTGAAATCCGGGGCAATCAACGGTTTGTAATAAGGTATTACATTTTCAACAACAAAATCCTTTTTACAGTATGTTTTGAGAAAAATTATCTCTTGCCAGAGTTTGGCGTCGAAATAAATGGGTTTTGATTGTCCTTTGGCAACACAAGTACGGCCGCGTAGGGTTGAATGACTTTGACAGGGCGGTGAACTCCAGATGAAGTCAAACTCCCGGTAATGCTCCAGTAAATACTGATGCGCGTCTCCGACGACCACCTGGTCGTTTGGGAAAAAGTCCTGATAAATTGCAGCTATCTCCGGACGCAGCTCTACGGCGGTTATTTCATGATCGTTTCCCCACAATTTGCGATTTCCGCCTATGCCGGCATATAAATTGAGTATTTTCATTGTCTTACTTTATCTGTCGGGGCGGGGTGGCCGCCCGAGGTTTTTAATTAAAAATCTTTCGGACGTTCGTCATGGTAAAAAACTTCAAAAGTTTCGCCTTTCTTAGCGGTTTCGTAGCCGGCTTTGAAATAGATAAGCAGATCTTCGCAATCAATTAAATCACGTCCGATAATAGCGTCTTCAGGACATTCACAAAGTGGGCCTACATATTTCCTATATACTTCATCAATATATAAAGCCTGTCTTGTGTATCCCTCGTCATCTTCCCATGTGTAAATATCGATTTTCATTTTTACATTTCCTTTCAAATATTAAAGTTAAGGCCTTTTAGCCGCATGCCCGGGCGGTTCTCGGGAGAACCCTCAAAAATCCATCGGTACGTCGTCAAAATATGCCGGTGGTTCCGGGGCGTCATAAGATTGCGACGGATAGTTTGCCGCCGGACGATCCCGTCTTTCTTCTCTTTCTTTTTGCAAGTCGGCGGTCAGTTCGTTATAAGTGCGAACGCAAAGTGCGGCCACTTTCAAAAGCTCGTCGGGAAACAGGCTCACGCTTTGCCGCTGCCAGTTGTCTGTCCCTTTGTCTTCCGGCTTTTGCCAGGAACGCTGGATATTAGCTGAATACGTGGTGTGCAACTGTCCGTCTTTAATGTTAACCTCTTGCTTTTTGAAAATAGCTACCGACAAGCCCCGGTCGCGGTTGCTGATAAAAAGTTTGTTTTTATTTTCTTCGTTCATTAGTGTTTTCTCCTTTAGTTAAAATTCCTGATAATTTCCATCCGGGTAGATCGGGTCATACTCGCCCTTGCTTTGCTCTACCATCAGGTTTTGAATGCCGTCGGTGTAATTCATAAATTCCGCCGTTGTCATTTTGGTTGTGGTTCTGAGGTCAAAGCGGTTTTTGAAATACTCATGCAAAAAATCGGATGTAACAAACCGCAACGGTAAATTGTCAACGATGAAACCGGTTCTTTCCCAAAAATCGACAATGTGCTTGTAAATCGCCCACAAATATTTGTTTTGCTCCTGTGAACGAGTTCGGGAATGTTTTTTTATTTCGACATCAATCCCGTATTTGCTCGAATTGAGAGTTACCTCTAATTTCGGTCGTATAAACTTAAGAATCCCGTCAATGTTTGCCGCTTTATGGAAAAACATACCCACCTCAATATTTGCTATGCCAGTTCTTTTCAAAAGCAGCGTTAAATTCTTCGTTTCCGCGAATAAAGGAAACCATCTGTTCGGTGCGGGCAAGAAGATTTTGTCGGGTGTCTGTATCACGATGGTAATCTTCAACATAAACATACGCACCGTCTGAAATAACATATTTGAAATTGTCAATTCCGCTGCATTCCATGTAAATAAGATGCTGAATTGATTTCAGATATTTTCCCAAGTCGTATTTGCTGACGCGTTTAATGTCGAAAATCGTGTTTCCTCGAATAATGTCGGCTTTACCGTAAAAAACATAATTGCCGATTGTTTTACAAACCGTTTCCTGCCACAGGCCGCCTTTTACCATATCTGCAATGATGCGTGCGGTCTGTTGTTCTTTTTCATCAAGGGTCGGGAAAACAGGAGGAATAATGCTGTTTTTATCTCCGTTTTCCGTGCCTTGGGTCAACTCAAAAACAGCCGTTTCAAAGTTAATGCCCCGTTGCAGAATTTCATTTGCCGGTTTTTTGACCTTATTCAGACAGTCCAGCCAGTCCTGCCGGGCTTTTTCTTCAATTTCTTCAGCCTTGTCGCCGTACTCTTCAAAATCGGTGTGCATATAATAAGAATACGCACCATACAAACTGGCAGTTATCAGATATTTTTTATTCATCGGCGACCTCGAATTTTCCGGTTTCCTTGTTGTATCTTGCTTTTAAGGCAGCAGCTTTTTCTTTCAGCATTTTGTTGGCAAAAATCTGACTGTCCCAGATAACCTGAAGGCCGCGGATTTCTCCGTAAACTTCGTTTAAGCCGGTAATGTCTTTTATCTCCCCGACTTTTGTTTCAATGACATTTTTCAAGCTTTCATAATCTGCCAAAAGTTCTGCTTCCTGCCGGCGTTTTTCGGCGACGGCAGCGACAATTTTATCTTGGAAAAAAGTATTGCCGGAAGCCGTATCCGGGACTTCAATCACCGGCGGGAGATTAAGAGCGTTTTTGGCGTAATATTTTTCGTTAGGCGTAAAAGAAACGGTGCGTTTATTACCTTTCATTTCCATGTAACCCATCAAATCCAGTTCTTTAACAATATCCTTGCCGGAAGAACCGGAAACATCCGGACGAACAAAACGGATGTCGCCGTCCTTGTCTTCTTTTTCGTGGGCAACAAAAATAACCGATTTGTTGGAATTAAAAATTTGTTTAACCAAAGCCGCAAACTGAATTTTAATCGCACCCCATGCTTTCATTGATAAGGTTCCGTCCCCTTGCTTGAACTTCGGGTTTTGGCGGGCAACGAAGTCCCCCATACGGTCAACCAGCTTGCCGAGGGTATCAATGACGATCGTATTAAACGGACGCAGTTCATCTGAATTTATCAAGTCTAAAATCTGTTGATAATTCTCAACTTGAAGAGAAGGGCATTGAAAACGCTTTTCCACGCGATAAAGTCCGCGGTCAAGGTCAATCAGAACCGGCTTGTCGGCAGACAGGGCAAGCGTTGTTTTGCCGGTGCCCGGCTGTCCGTAGATCAGGCAGCTTATCGGTTGGTTATGTTTCAATTCTGACGGTTGTGTAAGTAATGACATTTTTGTTTCCTTTTCTTAAATTTATAAAATTAACATAGCGGCAAGGCTTAGTCCGAGAGCAAAAGCGATAGCAATGTCGCCGGCGTTAAGCTTGCGGGCAGGGGCTTGGTAATTTGCCCCGAAGCGGGCTTCCAGCCTGTCCATTTGCGTGTCGGTTAACAGCATTCTCATTGTTCGTCCTCCTTGTCTTTTTCTGTTTTGATGAAATCATCCGCAGCGGCAAAGAATTCCGCAATTGCCTTGTCCATGTCTTCAAAAATTCCCATTGTTTCCTCTCCTTAAGCAGCCAGCCATTTGTCACAGCCGATTAAAAACAAGTCTTTTACCCGCGCCGCCAGCTGTTCTTCTTCCTCATTTTCAAAATCCAGACCGAGGATGTCGGCAACTTCCCAAACCGGCATAGCGTCGACAACGTCGCAGGCGTGGAAAACTTTGGCGGTCGCTTCGCAGTAATCGCTTTCGTTTTCGAAATCGGCGGTTACTTTTTCAAAAAGCTCTGTTTTCATTTCATCGACTGTTTTCATTTTTTGACCTCGTTTGTTGTGTTTATACTAAAATTAGTATACTAAAATTAGTACAAAGTCAATACTTAATTTAGTATTTTTTGATAATTTTAATTGCAAATTTTTAATTGTTTGATTTTTAATAAAAGATTTTTTATAATCAAAAATTGAGGTTGTTATGAAAAAACTACTTTTAGTACTTTTGTTGTTATCGGCATTGCCAGCAGAAGCAAAGCACAAAATGCCGGAGAAATGGTATCAGAAGCAACTTTGCGATGGTGCGCAGGAAGTGCGGCTAAGTGACGGAACGCGAGTCGATTGTTTAACTGATGAGTATGCGGTGGAATTTGACTTTGCACCAAAATGGGCAGAAGCAATCGGTCAAAGTTTGCATTATGCCAGAATGACAGAGAAAAAGCCGGGCATCGTTTTGATAATCGAGCACCGGCGATGGATGAAATATGTTGAGAATATGGCGGACTTATGCCATGAACTAGGTATTACTCTTTGGTTTGTTGAGAATTATTGAGCTCTCCCAAATTAAGTTCTCCAAATTCTTTGTCAAATTGCTCATTGGTTATAGATGGGCATAAAGATAAAAGTGTTTTGCTTAAGGCAGAATCTACATCAGAGCCTATTTCAAACTGATTTCGCTGATATAGGATTTTGAATCTTTCAAATATTTCCCTCGCTGTTGGGTTGCAATTTGGGGACATATTTCTAAATATCAACCAGCGATTGCTTGAAATTGAATTAATATATCCCCTTATGTAGCCATAACAATAAGCTGATATTTGATAATTGTTTTTATCTTCAGCCTCTTTGCATGATGTAAAAAAAGTATCGACATTATCGCTTGGGACTTTTTCTGTTGCTTTTGCTTCCGCAATAAATAGGCAAGAAATTAAAATAATTAAAAATTTTTTCATATTAACCTACCTTTTCAGCTGTCAGGGTATAAATAACTTTGCCAACAATTGGGATTTCTTCTAAACTTGTTGGCGGCAAAGGGGGATAATTCTCATTATCCGAAAGTACGTTGATACTGTTGCCGAGCCCGCATTGAATTCGTTTGACGGCGAGGCCGCCGGCAAGGCGGAGCAGAAAAAGCCCGTCCGAATCGGGAGAAATGCGGCTTATGTCAACAAGCACCCAGTCACCCTCTTTTAGAGTAGGCTCCATCGAATCGCCTTTAACTTTTATCATTTTTATATTTTCAGGTGCAGATATCGTGATTTGCCGGAAATCAATCAACGGCATCAACCATTTGCCGTTAACGTTCTCGTTTAAATTTTCAATACCAGTACCGCAACAGGCGACGGCATCCAGCATGTCAATTGATATTGTTTCAATATTTTTTTTTCGCAAATTGCTGATAAATTTCGTGGCCTGATCTATCAGAACGGAAATACCATCCGAGTGCAGAGGGGAGATGGGTGGGTATAAAGGCTTTGATGATAATTCTTGTTCGTCCACGTCCAATATACGCGCAATTGCTCGACGATCGTCTTCTTTTAGTTGTTGCGGTAACCCATATTTTATGTATTGATGAATATATTGGTCTTTCCGTCCAATTGCCAATGATAGTTCTCGATAATTTGTTCCTTTTTCAGCTATTTTTTTATCTAAGAACTTTCTGATTTCTTCTTGTGTTTTCATGGATTCTCCTTTTCTTAATAATATACTAAAAGTAATATTTATGCAAATACTGATTTAAGTATTGACTTTATACTAAAATTAATATAATTAGATACTATCTTTAGTATAAAAGGAGTTTGAAATGACGAAAAAGGATTTTTTAGAAAAAGTCGAGTTTTTTCTAAAGAAAAATAAAATGACGCCTACTGCTTTTGGAATCGCAAGCGCTAATAATCCGGGCTTTGTTTTTGATATTCGAAGTGGTCGAGAGTGTCGCGAAGCAACACAAAAGAGAGTTCTTGGGTTCATGGAAGAGTACGAGAAAGCACAAAAAGGTGCTGAAGACAGAAATTCTTAAATTTAATCAACCGCCGCCGGGTTTTCCGGTCGGCTTTTTTATTAACCAAAAAAGAAAGGAAACAAAAAAATGAACAATAACGAATTTGGCGCAAAATTAGCGAAAGAAACCTTAACTGGTGATATTGCCGCTTTTTTGATTGACCGGTTGCGGCAATTCCCGAAGCCCTATCAGCAGATGAGCGAGAAGGAGCAGGGCGAGCAGATTGAAATGGCCAAAACCGCCGCGCGGGAGTTGGTGAGCAAGGCCGTCGGCATTGTCGCTTCCGGCGGGCGGAAGACCGTGCAGGCAGAACTTGGCAAAATCACCGTCGACAAAGGTCTGAAATGTGAAATTAAGGCCAGCGTTGCTTATGCGGACGAGCTGATTGCGGTTGCAGGAAAGCCGATTTTAATTGTAACCAATTCGGATGACGAATTCACCGGCGGCGAGAACAATCTGAAAGCCGATCCGGATCAGCGCGAAATGTTTGAAAATTGCAATTCTGAGTACACGCAGGCAGACGGTGAGGGCGTGCCGGATCCGGTAGCAGCAGAAGTTCCGGCTTTGGAAGACCACTCGGTTGTCGATGCCGAATTTGAAGAAGTCGAGGATTCGTTCCGCGACGACAACGACGCGGCTTAAGAAAAGGCCAAGGCAAATGACGGCGGTTGTTGTCAATATTCCCGGGCCACCGGTGCCTAAAGGGCGCCCGTGCTTTACAAGGGGCGGTTTTGCCTATACGCCGGACAAAACCCGGGCATATGAAAAACTGGTTGCCGGTCTGGCCAAAACGGCTATGGCCGGCCGACCGCCGTTTGGCTGCCCGATAAAAGTAATGGTTACGGCGTTTATGAAAATGCCTGCGATGTCCAAAAAAAGAACGGCAGACGCGCTGGCGGGTTATGTCCTGCCAGCGGTCAAGCCGGATGCGGACAATCTGGCCAAGGCGGCGCTTGACGCCTGCAACGGTATAATCTGGCGCGATGATGCACTGATTTGCTCGCTGCTTGTGAAAAAGCGTTATGCCGCCTATCCGTGTTTGGAAATCAAGGTGGTGCCGGAGGAAACGGCGTTGTTTGGAAGGTGAACAATGAATCAAGCGGAAAAATTATTCGGGAAAAGTAAAACCGGCAAACGGGTGAGGGAAGCCTTAAAGCAGCATCCGCTGATGACGGACGAGCAGCTTCTGAAATTTGAAAAAGCCGTATTGGAGATTGCCGCTCATGAGCGTGGCAATCGAAAAAAAGCGCAAGAACTTTTAGTGCGAATTGTGGCTGAAAAGATAGAAAGGGGAATATGATGAAAAAGTGCAGCGCATGTGGCATGGCAAAAGATGAAAGCTGTTTTGCAAGTAAAAATCACTACTGCCGAAATTGTCAGGCAGAGATGTATAAGTTGGGCTTAAAAGCGACGGAATACCGAAAATATCTGACTAAACAGCCAAAAATTGAGAACACCTGCGGCGGGATTGTTGCCCGCTGGGTGAAGCATACCAAGCCGGGGGAGAGGAAGTGGAGCATTGAGAACACGGTAACCGACTCGCACCGGTTCGGCGACGATAAACAGGAATTTTTGAGCGTTTTGAAAAACCAACTGGCAGGGGAGTAGGGAAGATGAGATACGATAAAGCACTTTGGGATATATTAAAGGAAATTGATGATATTGAAGACCCAACTTTTGAATTTCTTGCAAGTTGTTTTTCTTACTGCTTAGCGAAAGGTGGACTTACAGATAAGCAAGCCAAGATAATTGATAAATATATTGATAAGTATCGTTATCTATGGTCTGAGTCTAATAAAAACGAACTAAAATTAATTGAAGGAGGTAAAAATGCAGCCATCAATTAGTTTTGGTATCAATGATTGGCGAAATCAGCTGCTTGACCTTGACTGTACTTGTCAAGTTAAGTGTATAGCTTATACGTTATCTATGCATTGGAGAGAAGGGAAACGTTGTTATCCTTCTCAAAGAGTTCTCGCCGAGGAGGCTGGGGTTGACCCGAAGACAGTTCGAAAAGCTCTTAATTTTCTGGAAGAAGTCGGACTGATTAAAAGAAAAAAGCTCAAAATAAAAGCTCTTTCTTTTGATCTGTGCGAATATGAGTTTTTCGGTGTGGACACTGGGGGAAACACTGAGGGAAACACTGAGGGAAACACTGGGGGAAATCACACCCCCGAAATAAGGGAAATAAGGGAAGTAAGGGAAGTAAGGGAACATATCTCGGATAAATCCTCGATATGTGTGCCAAAGAGAAAAAATGCGACTCTCGTTCCTGATGACTGGCAGCCTGATGAAAAGACAAGAAATAAACTTTTGAGCAATGGCCTTGATCCGGTCTTAGTTGCTGAGAAATTCAAAAATTCTTGTCATGCCAAGGGATTGAAGTACATCGATTTCAACCGGGCTGTTTTGGCTTGGGATTGGAGCCGGGATCCTGCCGTAAAACGAAAATCTCCCCAAGATGACCCGTTCTATGTCGAATGGCCGGTATAGGAGGGGAGTATGACTGAGGAGCAGTTGAGAACAGACCGGGAACGCGAGTTAATTTCCCGTTTGCTGAACAAACCGGAATTACTGCCGCTTGTTTCAGATTCCGTGAAACCGGAATATTTTGCGGATGATTTTTGCCGTGAAGTTTTCGCTGAAATGCTCAAACAAGGTAAATTCAGCAGGATTTCTTTGGAAAAAAACGGCTTTGATCGTCGTTTGATGGTTTTGCTTGAGGGAGAAACGGTTACCCGTTGTACAACCCGGAGTCAGATTGAAGCGGCCGCATGGATAGTTGTAGAGCACCACAAACAGGCGGAATTGCGCCGTTCAATGGCGGAAATGCAAAGTGACGGTAATGTCGATTTGCAAAAATTGCAAAGCCGCATTGCCGAGCTTAATTTGCTTAATCCGGAAAAGGCAGAAACGGAAAATCCGGTTGAGGATGTATTTGTTAAGGCCGATCGTTTGTATCGCGGGGAAGCGGATCCGCGTAACTTGCCGACCGGGTTTGCGTCTATCGACGGCCGGATTGAAGGCGTGCAAAACTCCGAGCTGGTAATTATCGGCGGGCGCCCGGGATCAGGAAAAACGACAATTGCCGTAAACATTGCGGTAAATCAGGCAAAGCGGGGTAAAAAGATTTTGTTCTTTTCTCTGGAAATGGCAAAATCTGAACTGATAGAAAGGATAGTCATTTCATTGACCGGCAACCGTGTTTCTCCGCGGATGTCTCCGGCAGAAATTAACCGCTGGTTGGAATGTGTCCGTTATGTCGAACGGTTGCCGTTGACTATTAACGACAAGGCCGGGATGACGGTTGAAGGAATTTATTCAGCAGCGCTCAAAAAAAAGGACAGAGAGGGGCTGGATGCCGTTTTTATCGATAATTTGAGCATTTTGAAATCGTCCAGAATTTTCAAAAACCGTTACGAAGAGGTAAGCGAGATCAGCCGTCAGTTGAAAGTGATGGCCAAAGATTTGGACGTGCCGGTTGTCTGCCTGAGCCAGCTGAACCGTGCCCTGGAAGCGCGTACCATGAAAGTGCCGACTTTGGCCGATTTACGGGACAGCGGAAGCATTGAGCAGGATGCGGACATGATCGCGTTTGTTTACCGGCCGGAATATCATCTGGCGCAAGCAGAGCCCGATGACAAAATGTCGGCAGAGTATTCCCGATGGCTTGGAACCATGGAGAAAGTACGCGGTAAAGGTGTTTTTATCGTAGCAAAAAATCGACGTGGAGAGTTAGCTAACATCGAACTGAAGTTTAATGGTTATCAATACAGATTTACGGAGGCGGCATGACAAAAACGGAAGAAGATAATTTCAAATCTCTTGGGGAAGTCTTGGGAAATGTTTTGGAGAAAATTAAACCGACGGGGCGAAGAAAGTAGGTGCGTGATGGTTGATTATATAAACAAACAAGATTGTGAATGTTTGGGGTTCATCCGTCTTCAGGATGGAACGTTATATCGGCAGAGTGTACTTGAGAAATATAAATCCAAAGGTTGGTTATCTTTTGGGGATTCCAGATATTCTGAGGATGATCGTATGAAAGCAGGCTGCCGGATTGCTCAAGATTATTATCACGGCCGTTTTGTAGCTGAAGGTATCATTGATTACACCAAGCCCCGGGTCGATAATTCTGTACGCAATGAATTGTCTCCGGCTGTTTTGGATGCGCGTACGAGATTTATCAAAGCAATATCGTGTTTGGATAAGAAGCAGTCTTTTGTTATTAGGCAGATATGTTGTGAAAATGCGCCGATAAAAATTCCCAACATCCGAAAAGACCAGTATATCCATGATTTGGAATTGTTGAAAGAAACCGTTTGCCGAGGATTGGATTGTCTGATTGAACACTACTGGGGAAAACTCAAAGTTCCCCGACCGCAGATTGTTGGGATGGCAACTGTTGGTTTTTGGGATGATATTGAAAATTATTATAAGGAGATGAGAAAATAACTGATTCTTTAGCCGTTTGTCGGGTTGTTTGTTTGAAAGCGGTATCAATTGGAAAGTGCCGGGGTGAGAGGTTAGGTTGGATTTACTCGGTAAATTTTATTGTTAGATATTTTGGTTGTTAGTGTATATAAGGTTGTGGTATGATCATTTGCTAAATGAATAAGTATAAATCTAGGATTACCGACCAGAGAATTCGCTAATATTTCTAGATGTTTGTTTTTATCCAGTTCTTTGTTCTTAAGATTTAAAGATGATATTGTTCCGGTAATAATGTCAGGATATTTAATTAAGCCATCAAATTGGAAATTATTATTTTCGTCTTCTAATGCATAACTTATTTTTACCGGGTTGGCTCTGCCTTTTAATAGAGAGCATTGCAGTATATTGACATAATGAAAAATAGCTCCTTCTGCCAAGTTGTTTAATGCGCCTCTGTCGGATACCCAATACACGCTTTTTGCATTATTTTTTATTACTAAAAATTCTATAAGATGGGAAACGATAAAACCGATTAGGTGAAAGTTTTTTACTAATTTTTTATTGAAACTTTTTTGATTCATATATTCAACTAACTTTTTAAGATGTTTGACAGTTGATTGATTTTCAGGAACAGAAGCGTTGTTTTTAATGTATGTTTTTAAATTTTCTTGTATTTCAAAAAAATCCTTATCGTCGAAATTTAAATAATTTTTCTCTATTACAAAAGAAATTGTAAAAAAAAATTTGTCATCTCTTATTGTTTTTAAAACTTCATCTGGTACTTTCGTCATTTGTTTTATATCTTTAAATTGTTTTCGGGATAAATAATCTCCAATATCCGAGGGGGAAGCAAATGGGCATATAGTAAAAGTTGCAGTAGGTGATGGTTTATTTTTATCAAATAAGCAATAATCACTAAGGATATACCAGTGGTGTGGAACATATCGCATATGTAAAATCTCTTTTATCCCTTTTGTATATAACTTCCATAATTCTAAAAATTTTGTGTCTTGAGAAAAAAGGGTTTTATTATTCATATGACCGCCTTATTTTTACATTTTTCTTTAGAATTATTATTTATTTCATCTAAAATGTAAAGAATCTGAGAAAAAATAATAGTGAATTTATCTGCTCTTTTTTATAAATAAGCTTCTTTCATACTCCATTTGACTAATATTAATAATTAGTATATAAACAAAATCAACCATCAAAAATAGTGGCGAGTATATGATGAAAAGACTGTTGACTATTGTTTTCTCCTTTTTCTTTGTTTTGTTATCTTTTGACTGTTTTGCAGTGTGGGTGAAAGGGTATTATCGGAAAGACGGGACTTATGTGTCGCCGCATTACCGGTCTGCGCCGCATAGCGGAGGCGGTTACGGCGGCGGGTATTATGCATTGCCTGTCGCAGCAGCAGCCGGAACGGCGGCAGCTTCTTCGGCATCGTCGGAAACGGTACCGCACGAAAAATTGGAAGCAACTCCGGCACAAAATAATGCATTGAACCAAAAATGGCTGGAATATTATAAATCTGCGGCAATGATTGTCGGAGATTTGTCAAATTTGGGAAAAGTGGAGTATATTTGCAAATTTCAGGAAACGACTCCTTTATGGGAGACGGTGGAAACGGATTATTCCTTTTGCTATGACCGGGGGTGTTTTGTTGAGAAAATCACTCGGGATTATGTTTGGAAAGAACTTAACCAGAAAATTGACAATATCTATAATTATTTGAAAAAAGCGGAGGGAGAATAATTTAGTAATTTTAGCGCTTTGTTGGGTAGGGAGATAGGAATATTGATTTAGTCTTAGTTTTTTGGAATTAAAAGATAGGAACCTCAAATGGAATTTGATGAACTTGAAAATTACGGAACTCCAAATCACGAAAAATATGATACAACAGACTGGACTGAAAGGAGGTTAATTCAGTTTATAAACTATAATATAAATAAAAGAACTGCTGTCTTGGAAAGATATCTGATTTTCATCTGTGTCGTTCTCTTGATTATCCTTTTTAAGGTATGGTGAATTTTTTTATTTGTAAAAGAAGGTAAAAATGAAATATTTGCTCTATATGATAATTGGTGGTATATTGTTTGTAGGGATTACTCCCATTGAAGATGCTTTGAGTGTCCTTAAGAATAGGGCAAAGGCAGATAACGATGAGGATGATTTGAAGTTGGCTCAAAAAGCAGAATGGGTAGCCGGCATATATATAACTGCTTTATTCCTATGTATTTCATATATTTTAGCAAAATGTATGGAGTAGATTTGTTTTCATACAAAAGTAATTGACATTAAGGTTGTTTTGTTTATTATTATAAACAGAGCTAGAAACTCTACAGAAGCGGCACACACCCGTCAGATGTGTTTTTTTGTGCGATTCATTTTTTGACCTCGTTTGTACAAAATTTATCTGGGGGTGCGGAGAATATATTGAATAATCCCGCCTGTTCTTTTGTCAGGTTTCTAGCCCCCAGGCCTAGCTGTTCTAGGAAACTTCTAGAAAAAGGACAAAAGAAAAATGAATGAATTAGTCAAAATCAATGATAACAATCAAGTTACTACAGATTCTTTAACAGTTGCCGATCGTTTCGGAAAGCGGCATTGTGATGTGTTGCGCTCTATTAAGTTGTTGAAATGTAGTAAAGATTTTAACGCACGCAATTTTGCGTCCGTTGAATATAAAGACCAAAAAGGCGAAAAAAGAACTTATTACGATATGACACAAGACGGCTGGATGTTTCTCGTTATGGGTTTTACCGGAGAAAAAGCCGCAGAATGGAAAGAAAAGTTTATTGTCGCTTTTAGAGCTATGGAAGCGGAACTGCGCAAACGTCAGGACAAGCCGGTCATCGTTTCCGAGCACACCCGGTCGCTGCCTTCCGGCAAAAAGGAGATTGTCCTTTCCGCAAAAGCCAGAGAGGAAATCGGCGGAATTACCAAGGCTGTCGTCGGCAAGGCTCTTGAGGGGTGCAAAGTCATTGAGTATGTCAACCCGATTAAAAACATCTTAAGCGACGACTTGTTGACCGAATCGAGCTTAACCCCGATGGAGATTGAAACGCATCTCGGCCATCTGCTGACGGGGCTCTGGGATTACAAGAAGTCAAGCGCGGATATGTACAAGCTTTATCGTTTGCTTGAGGCCTGCAAGGGGCTTGCCTGCCGTTATTACAGCTACGCCAGCCATTTGCAGGGGCACGTTGATTTTTGCGAACATTACCGCGGCAAGAATGCCAAGTATTTTGAACTCAATACCGACGCGCTTTATGCAACCGTTCGCGGTATGCTCGACACGAAAATAGAACTGTCGGTGTTGTAATGAGAACAGTTTTAGAGTTCGCGGCATATTTCCTGGCCTTATGGATTTTGCCGTATTTGGTGTTATGCTTGTTTTAATAACCAATTTTAATAACCAAGCCCTTGGGGACAAGTTCCCGAGGGCTTTTCTTAAGAAAGGAAAAAAAGATGGCGGTAACAAATATTGTTTACCCTTATGTTTTTGAGGGCGGAGAAAAAGCGGTGGCCTCGGAGGTCAACGCCGATTTTGATCAGGTGAAAATTTTTGCCAATTCGGTTATCAGCGAGATAAACGCAATCAATCAGGCAATCGCGGATTTGGAAGAAAAACCGACGCGGGAAATGTTTGACGTTTATTTTTCTTTCAAAGGAGAAACGCCGACCGGAGCTTATCCGTTATGGACGGGCGAAACGATCACCAACTGTAAAATTCTTTATCCGGATTTTTGGAAAGAACTTAATCGGCTGGCCGGCAATAAAACAGTACCGACGGTGGAAAGTAACGCGGCTTTTGACGAAATGGTCGAAGAATATGGTCAATGCCCTTGTTTTTATATCGACACGTTAAACGGCCATGTCAGATTGCCGAAAATTATCCGTTTTATCAGTTCGATCAGTCAGCTTTCAGAACTTGGGATGGCTTATAACGACCAGATAAAAAGCCATACGCATGGGCTTCCGGGGGCAAATTCGGCCTGTGCCGGCGGCGGAAGACTGCTTTATGTGTACGGGGCAAGCGATTCGCCAGCACAAGCCAATTACCGCAAGTCTTCGGCGAGCGGAAGCAATGAGGGCTACCCGAAGCACGTTCGTTTGCCGTTATATATTCAGGTGGTTAACAATACGGCGGAAATCTCCCGTTTTGATGTCGATGCGCTGAAAAAAGAGCTGGAAAAAGCGCTGGTTGATTTGCAGGACGCATATAACGGATATATTGCTGGTTTGGAAGAAGCTTTTGAAAAAGCCAAGGCTAACCTGGCCGAGGCGGCAGAACTCTACAAATATGCAAATGTCAACGTACCGGTCGCCTCTTTTGCCCAAGATACAACTTATGATGAATATCCGTATAAGGCGGATATTGTTCTGCCGGAAATAGGGGATTCTTTGGTACCGACGGTAATATTTTCGTTGGCGGATTCGGAAAGCGGCAACTATGCCCCGGTAGCGGACAGCGGGGCCGGTTATGTGCGGATTTGGGCGAAAAAAGCGCCGGAAGATACGATCACAATTCCGACAATTTTGTGTCAATAAAGGAGTTTTAACTATGTTGGGAAAAACAAACAGTTCGGTTGGCGGTAAAGCATCGGGAACGGCGTCGTATATTTTTGAAAACAGTACGAAGGCAAAGAGCTATCCGGTCGACGAGATGACGGAAGCCGGCTGGAAAACATTTCCGTTTAATTTTGTTGACGATCTGGAAGGTTTCAAAGCCTCAAGATATGAGTTTGCAACCTATTGTACCGCGTACGGCGGCGGCTGGATTCCGTGGTTTGACAATGATTTTTCGACGTCGACGAATTTGGCGCAGCCGAAATATTTCAAATTTGGCGAACCCGTTTTGCTGAAGAAGATAAAAATAGCCGGTGACGCGCAAACTTTGAAGATATATGCGACCAACGAAGCGGATTATCTGGGGGACACTTCGCTGATGACGTTGGCGAAGGAAGTAGAGGTACCTTCTTCCGCGGCATCTTTGATTGAGTTGGAAGTTGATGCCGATGCGGCCTATATGTATTATATGTTTGAAAACGACAGCAATTACAGCGGTATTAAGGAGCTTCGTTGGGAGGTCGTTGGCGGCAATGTTTCCTGCACATTGTCGTCGGCAAACATGACGCCGGAAATCCGTGCTTATCTGACTGATTATATGCGGCTGATCACGCAGCCGTTTTATTGTGAGGGTAAGGTAATTCCGTCGCAAACGCTTGTGATGAAGCCTTATGAGGAAGGCGGCAATCTGATCAATTATACGGATGATGGTTCGGCGGTTGATCTTAAAATATTTTACGGCAAATCTGGCGGGGAGCCCGCGAGCAAGAAATATGTGCAGCCGTTGCTTTCCGCCAACGGAACGCTTGGCGGCAATGATCCAGCCTGTTCGGGGACCTCCGAGCAGACGCCGGCATATTATGCTTTTGACGGAAACACGGAAACCAAGTGGCAAACGGGGACGTCTTCGACGCCGCAAAGCGTTGTGTTTTATGATCCGGACGGTTTTGTCCCGACCGGGGCCGTGATTTCGTTTGTCAACGGCGAAGTTTACGCTTCGGGAGAAGTTTTTGGTTCAAACGACAATTCGGACTGGGTGTCGCTGACTACGTTTGCCGACAACGAGCTGGATACTCTGACGCTTAGTTTTGCAAATGATACGGAATATAAGTATATAAAATTTCAGTTTAATTCTCTGTTTTCCGGCTGGGGGCAGATTTATGAAATCAAAATCAACGGGGTAGTGCGGCGTGTGCCGGCAGACATGTATTTCATTGCTCCGAATGCCGACAGTCTGCCGGAAGGGTACGTTTCCGCGCAAATTGTGGCGGACTTATCTTTGCCGGCGCATATTTACAAAAACGCCGGCGGCGAATGGGTGATGGGAAAAACAGACTGATGCTGAGGTTTTTAATTGTGTTTTGGCTGGGGCTTTTGCTCTGGCTTTTTTTATAAGGAGGAAAAAATGTTTATTGCCAACAAGAAATTTTCCCGGGCATGGGAACCGGTGACGGAAGCGGCAACGGGGGATACTTTTGCCGTTCAGCCGTTACTTCGGGATATTGAGTATATCGTTTTGGATCGACAGCCGACGGAAGACGAGCGCGGCGGGATTGTTCCGGCCAAAGCTCAGCTGATGTTTAAAAAGGTCGGCGGAGATTTGTATTTGCGTGATCCTGACGGATTAGGCCCCTCGATTGTCAGCATTGAAAGGATAGAAGCATGAATGACGTATTGTATGCCGGCGGCGCGTCCCCGGCGACGGGAACGGGCGGCGGCGATATTGATGTGAGCGGCCTGCTGAAAACGGATGCCAGCAATCTGGCGCCGGCCGGAAGAGAAGCAATCGCCGGAATTGCGGTTACAAGTGTCAGCCTGGATAATCTGGCGGATAAGGATTTAAGCAATCTGTCGTCGGTCGGCAACGCGAAACTTCCGCACCCGTGGGTTTATTTTGCGGCGAAGAACATTTTGGCAAACGGTACGATCGGCGCCAACAAAGTTTCGACTTTTGCTTTGGATTTTTTGCCGGACGAGGGTTTGTATGAGATTATGGGCAGCGTATTTTTTACTTCGACCGCTGTCGTTACGATCCGCGGCGCGTTGAATCCCTCAATTTATGACGCGATTGCGTCTTCGCCGACTGCCGGTGTTTTTCTGACGACGGGCGAATCCCGCTGTGCCGGTTTTTATGCCGCTTTGGTTAATAACAAGACGATCCGGTTTTCCAATACCGGCAACAACGAGGCGACCGGCGGTTATATCAATGTTATTGCATACCGAAAAGTAGGAGATTAGGAGAATGTTTTACGCTTTTATAGAAGACAATAAACTGGTCGGCGCCGGCGAGTGCCGCCAGTCGACGGAAGGCGTCGACAATGTGGAAATTTCGGAAGAAGTGTTCAGAAACATTGAGCGCTATGTATGGAACGGGACGGATATGGTTCGGGATCCGGATTTTGAAGTTAAGCGCCGGTCTGCCGAAGTACGGGCAAAGCGGGACGAACTGTTATGTCAGACAGACAAGTATATGCTGGCCGATTTTCCGGTTGCGGAAGATGAGCGGGAACTGTATCGGCAGTATCGGCATTATTTGCGGGATATACCGGAAACGCCGGGGTTTCCTGATGTTTCTGTTTTTAGCTTTGCAGAGTGGAGAAAAAAAATTTAAGACTATCAGACTATCGACTACCGACTACCAGTTAGTAACTTTGATCGGGAAAGATGATATATGATAAAAATAAAGGAAGAGCTGCGGCGGCTCGGTAAAAAAAGCCCGCAATTATTGTTAAACAAACTCGAGGCGGTGGAACTCTCCAACCTCGAGTTTCTTATTATGAAACTTCGTTATATTGAGGGGTTGAGCTTTAAGCAAATTCCTGAGGAGATAAAAAAGCTTATAAATCAAGCCGAACCGTATTCAGACAGCTGGATTTTCAAAGTCCACCAAAAAGCGCTTAAAAAGACAGTTGCCCGGTTAAAGCTGGCAGACTGGCTGGGTTTGTTTGTGCAGTAGAAGGGCAGTTTGACGCGGTGATATTTGCGCTAGCCTCCGGCTATCCTGAAAAGGCAGGTAATAATGCCTGCTTTTTCAAGGAGAAATAAAGATGTCAATTGAAATGAACGGTTCCGGTATCGGTTCGGCGGCTTGGAAACTGCTGAATACCGGGCTTGGCGCAGCCGGTACGGCAATGGGAGCAACCGCGTTGGGTTCAAAGACCAGCGAAGAAAAGGTTCGTCAGATTATCCGTGATGAGTTTGGCGGCGGTCATGGTTGTACACGCGGCTTTAACGAAAATGTTTTTATTAACCAGCCGTGTTCTGAAAACACTTATGTTAACCGCTTTGAGTTGGGGCAGAATCTTAAAATTGCCGAATTGCAGGCAAAAGATTACTCCAACCAGTCCGATTTGAAACTGTTTGAAGATTACACGACCAGACTGGCGGCAGAGAAAGAACGTGTTAACGGTCGTTTTGAAACGGTCTTCAGCGAACTGGTTGCCAGCCGCGAACGGCAGCAGGCCGAGATTTGCCGCTTGGACAAGGAAGTCGCTTTGAACAAACAGGCGAACGAATACCAGTTTATTGCCGCGAACAAAGAGTTTGCCGCGATTAACAACCGTCTGGATGCGATTACCAAAGAGGTGATTCCGCTGTCGGCAATCTGCCCGCAGCCGTTGTCCGGTTGTGTTCCGGTTGCGATTGAGCCGCAGACGATTACAACCAGCGCCGCCGGTGCACAGGGGGTTATTATTGCCAACCGTGCAGCCGCGCAGGCGACCGGTAAATAATCTTGTTCAACCGAGGGCGGGGCTTTTCCCCCGCCCGATTTTCAGGAGCGAAAATAATGAAAATCAGTCTGGAAAACGCCGTTAAGGCAATCAGCGAGTATTTGACGGAAGAATTTTCCAAAATGCCGAAAGATTTTAATGACGCTTGGATGAATGCCGGTATGCATATTATGGCGGAATACACGTTGGCGACCAAAGGAACAAAGATGTTGTCCGCGTTGGACAGCGGATCCGGTTATATTGATGTTGACGTTTTGGATGGTTTGATCCGCAAATATGCCGACGATTTGCCGGATAAAAGTTTCAAAACCATGCTCGGCGACATCAAAATAAAAGCTGATACGCCGGCGCAGCTGATGGAGTATTTCAAAAAATACGGGGAGAATTGAAAATGTCAAAAGAGGAAATTAACTTAATGCGCGAAGCTATGCACAAAGGCGTTAAAATGCTTGTTGAGGAGATGGAGAAATACGCCCGGGAGAATAAAAGCGTAAGCTGGGAAGCGATGATGAACATGTCCGACATATTAAAGGACATGAGCAAGGTCGAGAAAAATCTCGCCGAGGCAAATTATTATGACAGGAAAGTTTAAGACGACAGCCCGCAGAAATGCGGGCTTTTTTAATGGAGAAAAAAAGACTATGGACTACGGACTGTTTACCGGCGTTTCTGCGTTGATCGGGGTATTGTGCAATTTTATTCGGATCGGCGAGTGGAAAGCCCGGATTGAAACGAGAATGACGCATATTGAGGGAGATTTAAGAAAAACGGATGCGAAGATTGACGAACTCAACAAATCCGTCAACCGGTTAAATGAGCTTTTGGCGGTTTTGACGGAAAGGTTGGAAAGCAAACGGAGAAAAAGGAAAGATGACTGATTATGATTTTGAAATTATGGCCAAAACCATCTACGGCGAGGCCAGAGGAGAAACGCGGGAAGGGCAGATTGCCGTTGCCTGCGTTATTTTTAACCGTTTTAGGTCGGGAAAATGGTTTGCGGCGAAAACGTTGGCCGGCGTTTGCTTAAAACCGCTTCAATTCAGCTGTTGGAACAAATCCGACCCCAACAGTCAGATTTTGGCAAATTTGCCGTATTCGGCTTATAGCCGGTATTTTGACGTGATTAAGGAAGCGGAGAAGGGCGACATCACGGGCGGCGCAACCCATTATTGCACCTATGCCGCGTTGCCGCACACCAAGTGGGCAGAAGGAAAAGAGCCGTGTTTTGAGTGTGGTAACCATGTATTTTTTAAGGATATAGACTGATGACTTATATAATGACTTTTTTAATTGTTGCGGCTGCGGCCGTTTTGTGGCGTATCCGCGGCGGATTGTTCAAAGAATACGTACCGGCAAATAAAGTCTGGTTTGCGGTGTTTTTTGGGGCGGTGGCGTGGTTCTTCCGGGTCGGTACGGCAGAATATGCCCTTTGCGCCGCTTTGGCCTGTTATGCCGGTTATCAGGCGTTCGGCTGGGGAGGAACTATCGGCTGGCTGCTCGGGGGTGGCGAACTTAAGCCTAATTTGTCGCAATATCGGGAGTGTGATTTGATTGATGACCTGTTATATTCCGCGCATATCACCTTCAAAGGGAATAAAATTTATCTGTACCAGTATCCGCGGCTTTTCGGCTTTTGTGGGACTTGTTTATCCGGGCTGATTTTGACTTTCCTGATGGGTTTGTCGGTTGGCTCTGTCGGGCTGATGCTCTCCGGGTTGGCAATGGGCGTTTTTTACTGGCTGGGCGGGCAGCTTGAGAAACTTTACGCTTTGGGCAAATAG
>OBJF01000945.1_pt1 | contig 29307 bp, 18 predicted proteins | sample 1519091 | NCBI WGS metagenome assembly OBJF01 (sample SAMEA2452124, study PRJEB22498) | human gut metagenome | biome: human feces; feature: human gut; material: feces | place: Australia | collected 2012
AGCTGCTAAAGTTGCCACGACAGTATCGCCTGCACCTCGCCGTCCTTCTTGAAGGAGAGGCGGGCATCCAGCTCGAAAGCTTCTCCGCCGAAATTGGGCGACACCCTCACCAAGTCGGACTTGCCGTAGTTGAGCATCCTGTCAAGGTCGCCCGACTTTTCAAGGTCGTCGCGCTTCACGCCCCATTTCTCCTCCAACTCCTTCCAGTTGATCTTGCTCTCGTCGATGGGTTGGTAGCCCCGGTTGCTCTGCGCCTGCTGCGGGTTTTCCTGATTCTGTTCGTTTTTCTGTTCCATTTCTTCCTGTTTTTTAGGTTCGTCATCTTGTTTCTGTCCCGGTTGTTCCTGCTTTTCGGCGGACTGCTCCTCCTGTACTTTCTTTTCGTAGCCGGAGGTGTCCACCTTGTGGGGCGCAAGCATCTCCTTGTTGCCCTCGGGGTCTTTCAGCAGATCTTTCATCACCTCCATCAGTTTGTCGGCTTGGTCCGCCGCGACACGGTAGAAACCGAAGCGGCTGGGTTCCTTGCACTGCCGGAAGAAGTTTTTAAAGAAGTTGTCCAGCACGTCTCCGTGCCTGTCGAATTGCAGGAAACTCTGTGCGTTCTCCGCCTTTGCGGGGGTACGCTTGGGTGAGCCGTCGGCGTTAAGCCCGGCTACCACACTGATCTCGCCCGTCTTCTCGTCGCGGACTATCAGCACGTCTTTTTCTGTTGTTTTCTTTGCCATTTGAAAAATGTTTTAATGGGTTATTTATTAAAGAAATTATGGATACGCGCCTTGTAGAAGGCTATATCTTCCTTGCGGAAATCCTTTACGTGTTCGGAGAGGAATGTCAGTACGTCCTCCTCGCTGTAATAGGTCTTTTTGCCGAGCGTCTTGTACGGCAATGCACCGATGCTGCGGTAGCGCTGCAGGGTACGCTTGCTTATCTGGAGCAGCATGCAGAGGTCTTGGTTGTCGAACATCCTGATACTTTCCATCGGGTTTGGGGCTTTGCCGGACGGTCGCAGGGAGAGCAGCAGTTCGTCCTGACGGTCGAGCCGTTCCATCAGCTTCTGCATCCAGTCCTCAAAATTGTTTCGTGTAAGCAGTTCCATATCTTATGTCCTCCTTCCTTTGGGTTTGCCGCCGCCCGTGCGCAGCGTGTGGTTGCGTTTCAGTTCCGTCAGTGTCGCTGCATCTTCTGCCACGGTGCAGTCTGCGAGCAGGCGGTCTATTTCCGACCGGCGGTAGCGGCATTTGCCGCGCAGCACGATATAGCCGATGCGCTGTTCGCTGCGCATACGTTGGAGGGTACGGGTACTCACGTTCAGCAGGTGCGCCGCCTCGCGGGTGGTGAGCAGCATGTCGGAAGACTCTCCCTTCCTTTCACCGGAAACGGCACGCACATAGACCGCTATCTCGGCTATCTGTTCCGTCAGGGCGGTGAAGGCGGAACTTTCAATCGTTATCACTTTCATATTTTGTCCTTTCTTTTGTTTCTCTGCGGCAAAATTCGGCAATAAACAAAAGGGGCTTTAACAACTCATTACGTGACTCACGTAAGATTTTCTTTGAAAGTGACTCCGTAACCCGGACAACCGGCGCAACAAGCTGCCGTATAGCGGAAAACGGCACGCATTCAAGGCGGCTGCGTTACCTTTGCGGTAAATCATTAAATGTTTTGGTATATGGAAATCGTATCTATCGAGAAAAAGACCTTCGAGATGATGCTGGCGTCATTCAACGCCCTCTCGGAGAAAGTCGCCGCCCTCAGGCGCAAAAGCGACGGCGGGCGGCTGGAAAGGTGGCTCACGGGCGAGGAGGTCTGCGGGCAGTTGAGAATCAGCCCGCGCACGTTGCAGTCATTGCGTGACAGGCGGCTTATCGGCTACTCGCAGATGAACCGCAGGTTCTATTACAGGCCGGAGGAGGTCAGGCGGCTTATTCCGCTTATCGGCACGATCTATCCCGATGGAAAATGACTCTGTTTTTATTAACCACTTAATCCGATGTTATGATGAACGAGAACAACGAGGTTTTCTCAATGGAGGACGAGCCGGTTGCCACCGCGATACAGAATATGCTCAAAGGCTCCAAATGGCTCTCCGCATTTTTGGAAAGTTACCGTCCGCCACTGGACGGGGAACATTACCTGACGGACAGGGAGGTGGCGGAAATGCTCCGGGTAAGCCGCCGCACCTTGCAGGAGTATCGCAACAACAGGATGCTGCCCTTTATCCTTCTGGCAGGTAAGGTGCTTTATCCCGAATCGGGACTGCGTGAACTGTTGGAGGCGAATTACCTCAAGCCGCTGGAATAAGGCGGTTGCATGAAAAAAAAGGAAACGGACAGCACCCGATGGTGTTGTCCGTTTCCTTTTTCGTTGTCTGTATGCGTGTTCAGCAATATCCGGTTTTCCCGTTCTGTATGAACATCACGTATGTCTGCCTCTTTTCCTTTGAGAGTGCCTTCTCCACCAGCCACATGCGGAACACGTGTGTATAGTAGGTGTTCAGCCGGAAGGCTACTGGAATGATGATTTCAAGCGAGTAAACATCCGCGTACAGGCCGTTTTCAAGCTGTATGTAGCGGCATACCTCGTAGTCGTTCAGCACGTCCGACTTGCGGACGGCTTTGATGGCGGCGTTCACTGCCGGGACGGTGGCATGGAACTCTTCGGCGATTTCCCCGGCGGTCATCCATACCTCGTTACCGGTTACGCTGACCGTCTTGTCCTCTATAATGATTATGTCACGTTTCATTGCGTCTCTGTTTTAGATGGTACATCCTGCAAATTCCTCGATTTGGTTCAATCTCGCGGCAAGGTTCTCCATGTCTTGGTTGAGTTTCTCTTTGGTTATCTTCGCGTATATCTGCGTTGTCTTTATACTCTTGTGTCCCAGCATGGAACTGACTGTTTCGATGGGTACACCGTTGGAGAGGAACACCGTCGTGGCTGCCGTATGGCGGCTCTGATGCCACGTGATATGCTTGGTGATGCCGCAACGCTTGGCGACGGCACGGATTCCGGCGAGGCACGTGTTGTAGTGGGGAACAGGGAAAATCCTGCCGTTTTCGCACAGCCCGCGGTATTTGTCGATGATTTGTTTCGCAATGTCAAGCAGGCGGATGTTAGACACCACGCCCGTCTTCTGGCGGTTGATGTTTATCCACTCGTGTTCATCGAAGTAGGTGCGGATGTTCTCTTCCGTCAAATTGCGCATATCGGCGAATGACAAGCCCGTGAAGGCGCAGAACAGGTAGAGGTCGCGGTATAGTTCCTGTTTGGCGTTCTTCAGTTTACCTTCCATCAGCAGGCGGATTTCGTCTTTGGTCAGGAAACTGCGTGTCGTTTCCTCCTTCTTGATTTCATACTCCCTGAACGGGTCGCGTGTGAGCCATTCGTTGTTGATGGCGATGAACACCATCGTCCGAAGCGGGCATACATACAGCCACACGGTATTGGTGCAGCAGTGTTTGTCCGTGCGCAGAAACATCTCGAAGTCGGAAATGAAAGCGGGGGTAAGCTCTTTCAACGCGATGTCCTTCACGTGGTAACGGATGTTGAGAAACTCTTGCAGATGCTTGTAAACAGTCTTGTACTTCAAGAGCGTGCCTTTGGCTTTCATGCCTGCTTCCACCTGCTTGGCATAGTCCTCGTTGTGTTGCTGGAACACCTGCATCAGCATGTGATAGCGGTGTTCCAGTCCGAGAAAGGCGTTCTTCACCTTCTCTGCCGTGACGAAGTTGTCACGCTCCATGATTTCCTGATAGTGCTTGTTGATGCGCACCCGCATCTTGTCAAGCATGCGGTTCGTTTCGAGTGCCGCCGTGCTTCTGCCCGTGACACGTCCCCCTTTGGTGTCCCACAACTTGGGATCGACGGTCAGTTTGCAACTGAATTGCATCTGGCTGCCGTCCACCGTGATGCGTCCCATGACGGGAACCGTCCCGTCTTTTTTCACTACCTGACGTTTGAGGTAGTAAATAACTGAAAATGTACTCTTCATCGTCCTTAATTTTTTTTGTTCAAAATTAGTTGGTGAAGAGCCCTCCTCTGATACGCAAATCGCGGAAGAACGGCGCAATCTTTTTTTGTTACCGGATTTTTTGCGTGAGTTGTCAGTAACTCACTAATCTTTAAGGCCTTGTTTCGTTATTCGTGTCCATTTCGTCACCTATTGGGCGTGGTTACGAACAAGTAACGTAGCTCCGTCTTGATTTGGCTTCGGCGTGGATTGTAATGGCTCTCGGAATAATTGGCAGCATAAATGAAACCCCTGTAAATCAAATCCATTACCATATTCTTCCGCATTTCACTTTTTTGTAGTAACTTTGCATTTTAAAACCAAGATATATATTTATGCCTCTGCACAATAAAAAAGATCACATGGACTGTGTATATTATGCGACGGATGAAAGCGCGTTGTTTCGACAATATCGTTTGTCCGATAGTACGGATATTTCGGATATAAACGAAAGTCATAGTGTGCTTCTTTATCTTGCGGAAGGTTGTCTCCAGATTACATTGGGAAATTTTACGTCGCGCACCATTGAACACGGTATGTTGGTGTTTCTGCCGAAAAATATAGGCTTCACCGGACAAACTATCGGTTCAAGTTATTTTATTGCCAGTTTTTTTGCTGGGCGATTGCCTCTTTGCAACAAATACGATTTAGTCGATCTGCAATACCAGGTGCGTCAGCGTAATGGTAGGCATCTTCCCCCCCCCTCCCGACAATTTCCGCAATTAGCAGTTTGTGAGGAACTTGTTGCTTTTTATTCTGATCTTTCCCACAATCTCGACGAAGGGCTAAACTGTCTTCATTTTCATCGGCTAAAACAAGAGGAATTGTGTATTCTTCTACGTGGTTATTATAGCCTGGAAGACCTTTATATATTATTGAAATCCGTTATTGGAAGCAGCGATAATTTTAAAGATTTTGTACTTGAAAATTATCAACATGTCAATGACGTGAGTGATTTTGCGTTGTTGGCTCATATGAGTGTACGCAATTTTCAGCGTAAATTCAAAGAAGAATTTAAGTGGCCGGTACGCGAGTGGCTCAACGAACGTCGTGCCGAACGTATCCTGCGTGATATTCGGAATACTGATAAAAGCATTGCGGAAATTGCTACAAGCTATGGTTTTGCCACTGCATCCTATTTCACGGTATTCTGCAAACAATATTTTGGTATGACACCTTCGGAATTGAGGCGGAGATCGAAACAGACAGCCACGAAATGTAGGGAGTAAAAATACAAAATGAGCGAATTCCTGTCAGCATTTCGCTTGAAGAATGATTCTGGAAGGTATGAAAAACAACTTTACAAGGTATGCGAATAAATAGATTGATGTTATTTATGTTACTGCTTGGGTATTGTCATATCGGTTGCGGGCAGGAACAAGTGTTGGTTGATACCCTGAACGTTCAGGTTTATTTCCGTCAGGGTTATTCGATTTTGGAATTTGATTATCGGGACAACGCAAAACGTTTGGCTGCTTTCGTGGACAGTGTTCGGACCTTGCAGGGGAGTGCCTCGTGTCGTGTGAAAACCTTCCGAATTGTGGGAACAGCCTCTCCGGAAGGCGTCAGCGTGTTAAACAAACGCTTATCGGAAAATCGAGCGAAGAACCTTGTAGCCTGGATTGAGGAGTATATTTCGCTTGAAGGAGCTACCCTCGACATTCAGGCTTTGGGTATCGACTGGGAAAGGTTGGAAAGACAGGTCGTAGCTTCGGACATGCCGTATCGAGACGAAGTGTTGGAAATTCTGCGCAATACCCCTGTCTGGGTAATTCGGGACGGTAAAGTCGTAGATAGCCGTAACAGGCAGTTGGGGATGCTTCGTGGCGGTCGCGCGTGGAGGTATATGGAGGAGTATTTCTTTCCTGAACTGCGGAGTGCCGGTGTGCGTTTGGTCTGCGAGATGGAATGTCCCGCATCCGCTTCGCAGCCGGAACCGGCGCCTCAACCTGAGCCTGAGCCTGAGCCTGAACCTGAACCTGAACCCGAACCCGAACCCGAATCCGAACCGGTCGTAGAATCAGCCTCCGTTCCCGTCGAAATTCCAGTGCAACCGGAATCGCCGGCCTGCAAGCCGTTCTACATGTCGCTGAAAACGAATCTGCTCTACGATGCGGCCTTGGTTTCTAACATCGGTGCAGAATTCTATCTCGGGAAGGGTTGGAGTGTCGGTGCCAACTGGATGTATGCTTGGTGGAACAGCAACAAACGTCATAATTACTGGCGCATCTACGGCGGCGAATTGGACATCCGAAAATATTTCGGGCGCCGTGCCCAGACCAAACCGCTTACGGGACACCACCTCGGCATCTACGGTCAGGCTTTCACCTACGACTTCGAGACCGGGCACAAAGGTTACATAGGCGGCAAGCCGGGCGGCACGTTGTGGGACAAACTTAACTATGCGATAGGTGTCGAGTACGGTTACTCGCTTCCCATTTCCCGTCGTTTAAACCTCGATTTCACGCTTGGCGTGGGTTACTGGGGTGGAGAGTACCACGAATATATTCCCTCCGACGGCCACTACGTATGGCAATCGACCAAGCAACGTCATTGGTTCGGGCCCACGAAGGCGGAGGTGTCGTTGATTTGGCTGATCGGTCGCGGGAACTACAATGAAAAGAAAGGAGGCAAACGATGAAAAAGTTGTTCATATATCTGTTTGCAGCGCTTGCAGTCGCTTCGTGCGAACATAAAGACTTGTGTTACGACCACTCGCATACGATCGACGTAGAGGTGGTTTTCGATTGGCGGAATGCTTCCGAGGCAGCTCCTGAATCTATGTCGCTCTACCTGTTCCCGACAAACGGAGGAGAGGCACTGCGCTATGAGTTCACCGATTGCGGGGGCGGTACGATCCGGGTGCCCGTCGGAAACTACGGGGCGCTCTGCCTGAATAGCGACACGGAGAATGTCACTTATCGCAATACGGATCAAAAGACGACTTTCGAAGTATCTACTCGTACGACCGATCTGTTGTCCGGCCTTTCCGCTTTGGGTGTGCGGTCCGACGGTGTTCCTCGTGCTGACGGTACGGAAACCGAGCGTGTGGCGTTACCCCCGGATGAGCTTTGGAGCGATTGTACGGAGGGGATCGAGTTGAAGCAGACGGCTGCGGCCCAGACGATCGTGCTTTATCCGGAGCTATCGGTTTGCAGATATACGGTCGAAATTCGCAATGCGGAGAATCTGAAATACGTATCGGGTATCAGCGGCTCGTTGTCGAGCCTGGCGGGAGGCTTGCTGCCGGGTGTAGGCTACGATGCGATCAGCGAGGAGTGCGTCACGATACCGTTTGACGCCGCCGTATCTGCCGACAAGACGCTCGTTACCGGGAGCTTGCTCGCTTTCGGACATTGTGCTGCGACTCAGAACGCACATCAACTGACCATCTATGCGGTTTTGGCGGACGAGAGCAAGTGGTATTACACCTATGACGTGACGGATCAAATCCATTCGGCTCCCGATCAGCGTAATGTGCATATCGTTTTGGACGGGCTTCCGTTGCCCAAACCTATCGTCAATGGCGGTGGTTTCCAGCCTTCGGTGGATGAGTGGCAAAGTGTGGATGTCGATATCGAGATGTAAAATGTTAATGATCTTCCCGATTTTATGGGGGGGGGAATTTGCATAGATCAATGTTAAACCTTTTAATTAATTCACTGATGAAAAAACAATTATTTTTAGTGGTCGTGGCGGCTCTTGCCATGGCATCGTGCTCGAAGGACGAATCGACGGGCATCAACAATGGCAACGCGATCGATTTCCGTGCAGCCATGCAGACTCGTGCTTCGGAAACGACGATGGCTAACATCACGAACTTTTTCGTGACGGCACTCGACAAGAACAACGCCAACTATTTCTCCGATGCGGAGTTTACCAAAGATGGCGCTTTCTTCACTTCTACTCCGGCCTACTATTGGTCCAGCGACGGCAGCAACCTTTCGTTCTTCGCTTACTCTCCTTCGGCTGCGGACTTGGATGCTACCGTGACGATTAATTCGACGACCAAGACGCTCGCTGATTTCGAGCCCGCAACGACGATCGCCGACCAGAAGGATTTCATCACCGCCACTGCTACGGGCAGCAAAACCGATGAGGCGGCAGGTGTCGCCCTGACGTTCGGGCACCGACTTTCCCAGATCGAGATCAAGGCTAAAAACACGAACGACGGTTATGTTTATAAGGTTCAGGGCGTGCGTATCGGACAGCCGGTTTCGAAGGCGACGTTCGATTTCGGAACTACCTCCTGGCAGTTGGGATCGGTAAAGACTAATTATGAAGCGACCTATGCGGGTAGCGAAAAGACGCTGACCGGTACGGCCGCATCGATTATGGCGGTGGAAGACGACAATGCGATGCTCATTCCGCAGCAGCTTATAGCCTGGACTCCCGACACGGACAAGACCAATACCAACAAAGGTGCATATCTGGCCGTGAAGGTCAATATTACGACCAAGGACGGTGCCCGTGTCTATCCTTCTGTCGGCGAATATGACTGGGTCGCAGTAGCTGTCAATACCAAGTGGGAGCCCGGTCAGAAGTACGTTTATACGCTGGATTTCTCGAATGGTGCCGGTAAGGTCGATCCCGAAAAGCCCATGCCGGGTCCGACAGATCCGTTCAAACCGGGCGAGGATGTATTGGGCAGTGCCATTAAATTTACGGTTACGGTAACTCCGTGGACGCCGGCTTCGGAGGATGTTACGATGTAATCGATAAATTAGGATCGGGCGGGGTTGGACCGCAAAGACTTGCCGTATGTCCGAAGGTGTAGTGTACGGCAGGCGAGGGGAGGAAGGCCTCCGGCCCTCCTCTGTCCCTTCCCGATCACTTGAGGTAGCCGCAGAGCTACCGTTCGGCTCGGCCGAAAAACGCGTGAATTATATAATGTCAATGTAAATTATGAAACAGATTCTTGCAACTTTCCCGTTACGCAATTTTCTGCGGGTATTTGCTCTGGTGACAGCCGTGTCTGCGACCTCCTGTTCGAAAGACCCGGCAGTGGATGGAGAACTGCACGGTGATATGCTTCGTTTCGCAGTCGCCGAAGCGGACGGCTGGAATACGCAGTTGCGATGCGGTGCTGCCGGGTCGGAAGAGAAGAGCGCTGCCTCTCCGGAAAACGTCGCGGAAGTATTTTCGCTCCGGGGAGAAAACCCTGCGGACACGCTGTTCCTGCACGCCTCGGTCGCCGACGGAATCGCCGCACCGTACCCGAATGTGCAAACCGACCGATTGCAGACGCGTGCCACGCCCGTCGAAACGGGGACCTTTTACGATTCGTTCGGCGTATTGGCTTCGGTTTATACGGGGACTTGGAGCGAGGATTCCTGCTTGCCGGATTATATGTACGATGTCGAGGTGACCGAAGCATCGTCCTGGACGACCTCCTATTACTGGCCCGGTGCCGGACGCAACATCCGTTTCTTCGCTTACGCGCCCTATGGCGGCCAGGGGATCGTTCTTTCGGATAAGACGTCGGCCGGTACTCCGTCGATCACCTATACGGTCCCGACAGCCGTCGCCGACCAGCAGGATTTGCTGGTCGCTGCTACCTCCGGGATGGCCGGCAATACCGCTGCGGCGGCTCCGTTGAGTTTCGCTCACGCGCTCACTGCCGTACGCTTCACTACGGGCGACGATATGATGTCCGGGCGCATTACGAAAATCACGCTCAAGGGCGTTTACGGTTCCGGTTCGCATACGATGGGTTCCGATTCGTGGAATGGTTACGGCGCTACGACAGACTTTTCGCAGACACTTGCGGCTACTGTGGACGGGTCTGCGGACCAGGAGATCACTCCTGTCGCAGCGACCTTCATGATGTTGCCGCAGACGCTTCCGTCGGGCGCTTCGATCGAGGTCGTCTATACGGACGACCTGACTTCGACACAACGAACTTTAACCGCCTCTATCGCAGGCAGCCAATGGCCGATGGGCAGAACCGTCACTTACCGGATTTCGACGTCGAGCATCGTAATCACTCCGACTTTTACCGTGATGGCTCCGGCCGATTTTACCTATGCCGGAGGCAGCGAAAATTATTCGGTGACCAGCTATGCCGCCGTTTCCCGTCCGGGCGATGCTACGCGAACCGTTCCGGTGGCCTGGACCGCCGAATTTGTCGAGGATGACGGCAGCGGGGGCTACAACGTGATCGCCCGTCCGGAATGGCTCACAGCTTTTACCGCGAGCGGCAACGGCGGTACGTCGGCCACGTCGTTCTCGGCTACGATTGCGGCTCAAACGGGTGTCACTTCCAATTCGCATAACGAAACTTTGAAAATGGCAGCTTCTGTCAGCGGCACGTACGATCTTTCGACCTCCGGTGGCACGACCGCGATGCGGACCGCCAACTGTTACGTCATCAACGCCCCGGGACAGTACTCCCTGCCGTTGGTCTATGGTAACGCTATCAAGGACGGCGGTACGAACGCTTCGGCCTACACTTCGCAGTCCAGCGGAACATACGTATTGAAGACCTTCGTAAACCATCTCGATGCGGCTATCACCGATCCCTATATCTATAACAATGCGGGGTGTACGCCCCTGGATGCCGTACTCGTTTGGCAGGACGAGGAAAATCTGGTGACGAATGTCCGGCTTTCGTCCGACAAGCACAGCCTGACCTTCGACGTGCCGCAAGCGACGATCAAGCAGGGCAACGCTATCGTGGCCGTGCGTGACACGGACAGCCGTATCATGTGGAGCTGGCATATCTGGGTGACGGACTACGAGCTGGGCAGCGATGTCAGGACCGTGACCAACTACCAGGGTATAGCGTATAAAATGATGCCGGTCAATATCGGCTGGTGCGATGGGGAAAACATCACCTACGACGCCCGCAGCGTGAAGGTTCGCTTCACGCAGGCGGAGACCGGTGCCATGCAGGTCATAACGCTCACCCAGGCATCGCATTCGGTCGTAAATTCCGGCAACCAGTCTTATTTCCAGTTCGGACGCAAGGACCCGATGTTGGCCGGTATTCGCAACGCTTCCGGTTCCGCAGTCGATAAGGACTGCTATTCCGACGGCTATGCGTTCGACAAATCGGGAACCGGCAAGGTCGCCATCGGCGTTTCCATCCAGCATCCGCATATATTCTACAATTACGGCAGTTCATCGATCTACGATTGGTGCGCCACGTCCTATTCCAATCTTTGGAGCGGCGACAATACGGTGACGACGGCTAACGACAATGCGGTGGTTAAGACGATTTACGATCCTTCGCCCGTCGGCTACCATCTGCCTTCGTCGAACGCCTTTACGGGCTTTACGTATAACGGCAGCAATGTTTCCGGGTCTTCTTACTTCGGCTCCCGATTCAATTCGCCCTATACCTCCACCACCGATTTTACCGATAATTTCGGTTGGGAGTTTTATTGTAACAAGATGACGGGCGAGGGGAGCTACGACACTGCGGGCGGTACGATCTTCTTTCCGGCTTTGGGCTATCGCAGCTACTCGGCGGGCACGGTGAACAACGTCGGCAGCCTCGGCTACTTCTGGTCGGCCGTGCCGTACTCGACGAGCTACGGCCATAGCCTGAGCTTCCGCTCGTCGTACATCTACCCGCTGAGCATCAACTACCGCTCCGACGGCTTCGCGGTGCGTCCCGTCCAAGAATAGGCGCGAAGCGACCATCCGATTCATTGGATTGATTTCCTGCTGTTCGCAGCCGCAGGGTTTTATCCTTCGGATCACGCTGCACCGCAGCAATATCACCTTTCTGCATGGGTTTACGATTGTGGAAAAACGGACGTTTCGGGGAGATGCTCCGATTTTGAAGATATGAAATGACGGGAAATCCGGACAGACCGGCTTTGCGGAGGCGCATCGATGCAGGCCGGCTCTTTTCGGGTTTCTTATTAAATCCCAGCGGTATCTGCCGGGATTTTCTTATGCAGGACGATGGGATCAAACAGGTGGGCCTTAAAATAATTCATATTATCGCTATTTGAATACCAATAGATAAATTACGCGATTCTTCTCAATAGAAATTTTTTGTAAGTTAAAATTTTCTTACATTTGTGATATAAAGATATGGATATTCAAATAGACTATACTTCAAAATTCATTTTTAGAATGATCCACTATTCCAATTTGGAATTCATTCTAAAACATGGATTGTACACTAAGAATAGTCGTATGAAAGATCCTGAATATATCAATATCGGGGATATTCAGTTAATCGAACAGCGACAAAATTTTCATGTTCGAATTGATCCTCCGGGCGGGGATTTAGGGGATTATATTCCGTTTTATTTCGGAGGCCATTCTCCGATGTTATTGAATATTAAAACAGGGTATCGGGGTATCCGAAAAAGACCGCAGGACGAATTGATTTATATCGTTTGTCGTATTAAGGATATTGTTGCGCAATGTCCTGCATGGTGCTTTACCGATGGACATGCAAAGAATAAACTTACTGAATTTTATAATGACATCAAGGATTTGACCCATGTGGATTGGGAAGTCGTCTGCACGCAATTTTGGGGGAATGATGAAGCCAATATGGATCGGATGCGGAGAAAACAGGCCGAATTTTTGGTGAAAGACTGTGTGCCGGTTTCGTGTGTCGCCGGAATTATTGTCAAAACGGCAGACCGTGAAGCATATGTAAAAACAATTTTATCTCGTTTATCCATTGAGATACCGATATACGTTGATAGCAAAAATAACTATTTTTATCCATGATACATTATGTGACAGGTAATTTGTTGGCTGCTTCCGACGAAGCTTTGATCAATACCGTTAATACCGTTGGTGTTATGGGTAAAGGAATCGCCTTGCAATTCAAGGATAGGTATCCTTATAATTTTCAAGTATATCAACAAGCGTGTAAAGAGGGCAGCATTTTCCCAGGCAAATTGTTGGTAACACGAGACAGTAACCTTTCGACCGATTCTAAATGGATAATTAATTTCCCGACGAAAAAGGACTGGAAGCATCGTTCCAAATATGAATATATTGAAGAAGGACTGAAAGATTTGGTGCGGGTTCTTGATCAATATAGGATAAAAAGTATCGCTATTCCTCCTCTTGGATGCGGCAACGGTGGATTGGATTGGAGCAAGGTGAAAGAGTTGATGGAAAAGTATCTCGGGGAATTAAATGTGGATATTCATATCTATCAGCCGAACGAAGCCGTCAGCGAATTGTTGAAGCAGGAAACGAATTGTCGGGAGGCAAAATTAACTCCGGCGAGAGCCATGTTGCTGTACGCTCTGTTTTATTATGAATCGTTAGGAGAAAACAGCAGTTTATTCGTCGCAAATAAATTAGCATATTTTATGCAATTGCTGGGTGAACCTTCATTTGGCAAACTGAAATTCGTTGCAGGACATTATGGCCCCTATTGCACTCAGGTCGGATATATTCTGCACGACATTAACGGGAAATATATCAAAGGTCTCGAACAGATGAAGATCGGAGCTTTCGATTCTTTGGAGTTGCAATATAGCACGATGAAGGAAGTTAGCGAATATGTGAAAACAAAGTTGAAGTCGGAACAGGTTGATCGTTTGAAATTATTGATAAAATTGATCTCTGGATTTCAATCGGCTTTGTCTCTGGAAATTCTCGCGTCTGTTGCGTATGTTCGGAAAGAAAATACTTATATTGACTTGGCGCAAACCATTACACAGATTCAAAATTGGTCTCCTCGAAAAAAACATTTGTTCAAAGAGAAGTATATTCAAATAGCTTATTCTTATTTAGAAGATTTTTCCAAAGGACGAGATTGTCTATTTAGGACTGTAAAGTAAAATAGCAAATTGACGTTTATGAATAAAGAATCCCGATAAGTATTTATCGGGATTCTTTTACTTGGTTTGTCCGATAATCTTTTAGCTGCAATGCACTCTATGCTCATAATTTTTCATAGTATTGCGGCCAACTTCCGAATCTGTTGCAATCGAGCCGTCAGTTTACTGTCTTTGCGAGCTGTTTGCATATTGTATCGAGTCTGCATATTGGTAAGCATTTCGGCTTCGATTCCCAATGCAGCCTCGAAATACAAGGCCATAGTTTCGGTTACAGGGCGTTTCGCGTTCAGAATTTCATTGAGCATCGTATAGGAAATACCTATCTGTTCGGCCAATTTTTTCTGCGAGATGCCTCTGTATTCGATCTCCTCCTTCAGTATTTCTCCCGGATGCGTAGGAGTGTATGGATAACCTAAATTTCCCATAGCAATTATTTATAGTGGTTCGACAACTCAATAATATTGCAAATCGTTATTTGCTCTTTCCCGTCGGCTTCGTGCGAAACCAAAAATTCAATCCGATACTGGTCATTCACTCTGATTGAGGAAATACCTTCTTTATTTCCAGTCAGTACCTCGTACCCCAATGAATGTAACTGATAAAGAGCTTCGATACAACTTGCATCGTTAAGAATATCTATACGTTGCTTGTAGCGTTTAACTATTGTCGGTTGGTAACGGTGTTTTTTATCTTTACACTTTCCTTCGTAGTATAATTCCGATAGATACTCTTTTTGGAATTTTACAATCATTATTGCTGATTTTTACATTGCAAAGATAGTGCTTATTTTCAAAAATTCGCTAAAAAAGTGAATTTATTTTTGGCAGATATGTTAATTGGCATCCATATACCGTTGCATCATGGCCATAGCGTTCGGGTCGGCGTTCTGTTGTGCCGCCTGTTGCAACTGCGTAAGGGCTTCGGGGTCGATTTGACCGGCTGCGGCCTGTTCGTTGAAAGACTTGACCTCGGCGAGTAGTTTGTCGGCCCCCGGCAGCGAGCAGTTATTGAGGAATATTTCGAGCGGTATGCGGCCGCTTTCGAGCAGTTTCATCAATAGGTCGTCGGTCATTTGCCGGAATACGGGCGTATCGTTCGATTTTGCGGCCGTGAGGTTAAAATCTTCGATTTTCTGCGCCATTTCCGGCTCGTAGAATTTCGCCATCTCTCCGGCGGTTTTACCATTGGTGCCGATGTATCGACGGGTCGTGTAGTATTGCATGAGGACTTTAAGCAGTTTTTCGTCGCGTTCCTCGCAGAACATATTGTAATTCTCGAACAGCACGACGAAATTCATCATCGAGTTTTGTGCTTGCTGGGCGTAGAGACTCGACGGCGTATTGGCTCGCGGAACTTGCCCCTGTACCGCTCCGTTCAGTCCGCTGATTTGCTGCATGATGTTCATTTCCTGCGCGAACATTTCCCATGCTCCGATATTGGTGCCGTTCATGGATATTTGCTTCGGGAGTTTGTCGTAGGCCCCTTTTTTGATAAGAATGACGCCGTTCGTTTTGACGTATTCGCGTGCGAAATCCCGAATGTCCATATCGTCGGGTATGCACTCCTGCGGAACCATCAACAGCCCTTTTGCCGAGGCTCCGATGATGAAATCCAAAAGGGTCAATAGCCGGTTGATATAGCGCTGAATGTCTATTACGTCCGATAATACGGCTTTGAACCGTCCGTCGATTACGGGCATGGCCGCAAGCACGTAGGGGTGTTCTTCGTGTGCATAGGGACTTTCGGTCTCTTTGATGCAGTAGCCGTTCGGCGTAAGGTATTTCACCCGCCAATAATATTCGTACTGTTCACGGGCGTAGATGAGTTTCACTGTGTCTGGGGCGATCCCTGCGGCCATACCTTGCTCGATGCGCGAGGCGTTGATCGCTTCGACTTCTTGCATCGTGAGTTCGGTGTATATCTCCTCCGTTCCGTCGGCGTAGTCATGTATGTATAGTACCCAGCGGCCGAGGCGTTCCCACACCTCGATAACGCGGTATTTGCCGAGGTCGTTCGTGTATAGGAAATTCAGATTTTGAAGCCGTGAGGCGTGATTTTCATAGAGGTTTTCCAGCTTTGTATGGTCGTGGCAGATGCCATAAATTTCGCGTAATGCCTGCACGTCTTCACGGCATGTGGCGAAGTTGCGCACCAAATCGTCGAACGTGTAGTCGTGCAGCTCTCCGATGCGGCGGATGTCTGTCAGTCGCGGATCTTCGATGTCGGCATTGAAAAATAGCCGGTTGATGTTCACGAGGTCGATTTTTCCGTCCGTGCGGTTCTTGGTACTCCAATAGCCGTAGCGTACCTTCGCGCAGGCTATCCCCGTCAGACAGAGTTCCTCAACAACGTTGATGTCTATTTTTCGGATTCTGTTGAGCTGGTGGCACGCTTGCAGGGCGTTGGTCAGCATTTCTCCGAGCGGCTGGTCGTCGCGACTGCGGGCATATACGACCGTTTGCGTGGGCGACGAAAGGAGTTGTCCGTGAATATTACGGATATATTGCTGGATATAGTTGTGTTTGAGCGGCACTTTCCCGCTGCGGGAGATCAGCGCATCTTCGCGGATCGTCCGGTGCGGATGGTCGGGGTCGGGTACCGTGTCGCTCCATTGGTCGCCGTTCTTGTATCGCAGATTCCGGGAGTGCTCTTTGCGCAGGTAGTCCATTGCGTCCCAATCCCGCGCACAACGCCACAGGAGCGTTAGATTGTCGTCGGCGTAGCGCATCGTGCCTTGCTCCCATTCGCGGCGTGTTCGAGCGACGCTTTTATCCGTTTGGGCCAACAGTTTCAACCGCCGGGTATCAATATTCCGTAACATGGTCGTCCTCGTTTAATGCGTTCATCATCGTTTCGTTCAATTCTTCTTGTAATCGGTCATAAGCTGCGGTATTGGGACGCGTATCGGCAAGTATCGCCCGCAGCTTGTTCACCGCCGTTTGGTGTGCCTTGAAAATTGCGATACGTTGCAGATTCCGTTGTACGGCAGGATCGGTGCGGTCGAGTGCCGGCCCCATGCGTTTATATTTGGCTTCGATATTCGTCAGACGGTCGCGGAGGGTGTAATACCGTTCGGCTGGATTTTCGGGGCGTGCCGTTCCATAGAAGCGATTTATTACGGGCAGATCGCGGCTGCTGATTTCTTCTCCGGTGAATAGCGCCTGCGAGGTGTGCACCATGTCTTTGATGAACTTACCCATTCCGCCGCCGTAATAGGTCAATACGTGTTCGACGTGCGAGGGGTTGTACTCGAAGATACCCCGCAGCAGCGGGTCGATTTCTCCGTTCTTGCGTAGTCCGGCCGGTGTGTTCTCATCGCCGCCGCCTAACCTGTTGATCCCTCGACAGAGGTAATAAATCGCTTTGTTTACGTTTCTCAGTCCCATTTCCGAGAGCGGATAGTTTGCCGTCGTCGAGTAGCTGCGGCGTCCGACAGGATAACCGAACGCATCCTCTCCGGCATACCAGATGTCGTACCACGGCGTCAAAGCCGTAGGAATCAGTACACGTGTCGCATCTCCTTTGGATGAGGGCGAAGCTACGGGCGAGAAGTCCTCATAGAGCATCGTAAGCATCATGCGTGCGGCATCTTCGGAGCCGAGTTTTCCTCGGTAAAGGTCATGCAAGGCAGTTCCTATGCCGAAGAAAGCCCGGAATCCCTGTGGAAGCGGAATCTTCAAGTAACCGCGCTTTCCCATGCCGGGGATGATGAGGTGGTTATGTCTTTCGTATTCCGTAACGGCCAGATCGCGGCCGTCGCCTCCGCTTCCGGCGAGGAAGAAATCAAGCAGCAGACTGTCGAGAAATCCAGCCGCCGTCAGCGTGGCAACAGCCTGTGCAAATCTTTTCCGGTTACGCATGGCGATTCGTGCGACCTGTGCCGCTCCCTGTACCGAAGCATTGAAAAAGACGTAGAACATGCCGAGCGGCCGGGTTGCCGTACCGCGACGGTTGAAATTCACCGTAACGTTTTTTGCATCGTCGATAGCCGTAAGGAGCGATTTTCCTTGTTCAAGCGATGTGGTGAAGGTCGCCAAACGGGATGTGTTTTCGGCAATGCGGGAGGCATTTTCCAGCGCGACGCCTATTGCTTGCATACCGCTTTTGCGGGCAGCATACGAGAGCCATACCCCGGCGCGTTCGCTGCGCTGCGTTGCTTTCAGCAGTTCACCTATACGCCCCGTGCGGAATGCAACGTAACGTTTGATCTCCTTTTCGGCCTCGGCGATGTCTTTACTATGTACGAACCCCGTTTCCCCGCCGTTTTCACGGAAATAGTCGTAAAGCGTGTCCATGACCCGTTCGCGGCCGAATTGCCGGATTAGTTCCTGCCGATCGGCGGTGTCGAGTACGTCGAGCGTCCCGGTTTCGGCGATGGTCAGCGGCTCGGCCTTGCCTCGCAGTTCGCGGGTGATTGCGGCCATACTTGCAGGGATGTTACGCACGAATCCTTCGAGATTCCCGCCTTTGTCGATGGCGTGTACCAGCGCGGCGTGCTGCACGTCGCGCAGGAAATTCGCTGCGACAAACGCCGGATTTCGGGAGGTAAAAGCTCTTGCCAGCCAGCGTGTCGCGTTCCCGACCGTATCATCCAGCCATTTTGGAATCGCCAGCCGGTTATACTGGTTGATCGCGTTCGCCACGGCGGGATCGGCGAAGGTTATCACATAACGGATACCGTTCACGTAACATTCCACATTGCGCTGTCGTTCGTAAGAATGTCCCAAGTGTCCTTCGTGCTCGAAACGACTGCCCGATTCGGCTTCGCGGACAATGTTGAACCGTTCGGTCTCCTCGATACGGTTATACAGGTAGTCGGCCAGTTCATCATCGTGTGCTTGAAGTGCCGCGTTCATCTCCTTTTTCAGCCGGGCGATCTCCTTACGTGCCGCCTTCGATAGTTCGATGTCCTCGACGGCGGGGTCTATGGTCGTCGTAACCCATCTGTTGCCGATGCCTTTTGCCAACCAGACCTTATCGACGCGGAACAAGTCTTCCGAATTGCGGCTGTTGTTCTGCACCAACCGTAAGGCCGACTGCCTCGCCCTGTTGGTTTTGGCGGCGATGATCGCTCCGATACCGATATTCACCATTTGAGCGATCGGATTGCGGGGCTTTGCGATACGTCCTTCGGCTTCGTGCAGCACTTTCCGTAAGGGGCGCGGCCCCGCACTGTCGTCGATGAAGTCGTACACGTCGGCCGCATCGAAAGCCACCGGCTCGCCTTTCTGGTCGCGGTAGTTGTAATCATAATCCCGTAAGGGTACATAGTAGTCCCAGCCGTGCCCCTTTATCAACTTGCGGTGTTCGGGGGCTAACATTCCGTCCTCGACGAGGATTTCCAGCACGCGGTCGTTAGCCGCATTGATTCGCTGCCATAATCGCTGTGTCGGAATCTCTCCGGCCCGGCGGCGGAAATCTGCGACGATACTTCGGGCCAGCGTTTCGTTCCACGCATCGCGCGGGTCGAGGGATAGGGCCGCAATCCCCGTTGCCTGCCGTTCGAGCGACGATTCGGCCGTGATGTAGTCGATGATGTGTGTTTCCGTCATGCCTGTTTCACGGGCTATGGCTGCGATTTGGTCGAGTATGGGGTCTAAATACTCTTTCGTGTATTTGTCGATTGCGACTTTGGCGATGCTTGTCAAGTGGTTCAAATGTTTGTGTATGTCCGTGAGGTCGTCGATGCTGCCTCCGCGCCGCACGACTTCTTCCTGTAATCTTTCGACGGGTAAAGTGCTATCTATGAACCGGAGTTGCTGACGGCTTTTCCAATTCCGCTTGTCGTAAATCACAGTCGGTTCGATTCCGGCCGGCGGAGCCATTTCGGGCTGTGCCCGTTTCTTTTTAAGCAATTCTTCGACATACTCGCTCGCATATTTGAAATTCTCCGGTAGAGGTCGTTCGCTTTTCATCGTGCGTCGCCGCAACGGAGTGCGGTAGTTGTCGGAGAGGACGAAATCGAGGTGTTTGCGCATGGAGCGCACGATTTGCTCTTTCGTCTCTTGGGGTAAGGTTTTCACCAGTTCGTCGATGATGCTGCGATAGCTTTCTTGATCGGTGAGCTTTTGGAGGTCGAATAATGCGAGGTATTTGCGCATGGCCTTCAAACGATCATTGCCCATGCGGTCAATGATGGCTCGGCCCATGTCATCAAGCAGTCCATATACACGCATAGCGAAGTCATCGGCATTATGTTCGCCGAGTAAAACTCCGGTGATATGATGCTCGCGGATGTAGCGTTCGATGCTATACCGTTCGATATTTTCAGGTGTAGCGTCGTCGAATATCGCACGGTAACGCACGTTTTCAGAACGACCGAAAAGCTGTTTACGGATGCGTCGTTCGGTCGCTGTTGCGGCGACGGCTTCGGCGGCCGTGCGTGTTTTTTGCAGGCGGTGTTTCGACAACCACAACAAATAAGCGATGTCGCGGTCGCCGATACGCAGCGGAAGTCGCAATATGTCGCGTAGCAGCGAGCGGATACGGCCGATGATCCGGGCAAAGCGGCTCGGCGTGATGTCGCCTTCCGCCAAATGTGCGAGGTATTCTTCCGTTGCCAGACGGCGGGTATTTGCCTGGCGGTGCTTGGCGCCGGAGGATTGGTGCTCCTGCTCGCGGGCAATGTCGGCCACACGGCTGCGCCCTTCGGTATCGAGACCATTGTAAACCTTATCGAGAAAGTCGCCGAAACGGTCGCCCATCAGCGAGCGTAAGCCCATGTGTCCGACAATTTCATGCAATACGGTCGCTTCGGCATCGGCGAGTGTCGTAATATTGGGCAGGACAATGAACGTTTGTCCCGTTTGCGGGTCGTAAAAACCTTTTGAGTGTCGTTTACGACGTTGCACGAGCGGGTCGGAATCGGTAATTGCATCGAGGTCGTCGATAATCTCGACCGGAGTGTTCAGCGTGCGGGCGATCCGGCGAACGCGGCGAGCCAACTCCGCATCGCTTGCCGGGGCGTCGGAACCGAACGGATTGCCACCGTCGCGGAAGCGGAGGCCGTTTCCTGCATTGTCGTCAATCAATTCGTCAGGGTCGATGTCTATGGTTGCGGTTCCGGACTTGTCGGTTTCCTCCTGTGCTTCGATCGCTGCCAGTTCCACTTTCATCTGCTCTTCCAGCTCGGCGATGCGTTCTTCTGCCGCCTCCAACTCTGCTTGTTTGGGAAATCCATTGCCGACCTGCGTCTGTAAATATTCGATGGCTTGTTGTGCCGTTTCCATTCCGAGCTGCCGCTTCTGTATTTCGGCGTCGTACTCCTCACCGGAGAGCACTTTTTCGACTTGGCTGATGACGTTAATCATCTTAGCTCCGGCTTCGCCTTGCAGGTCGCGCCATTCGTTGCATTGGTAATAAATCGTGCGGTTGATGCGCTCCTTTTCATTGGAAAGGTAATTCCGTCGTAAAACAATTATAATGTCGAACTCTTTGCCGTTGATTCCGATGCGGAGTGTCATGTCCGATTGTGTACGGTCGGGTGATTGGCGGAGGGCATCCGCTTCGGCTTCGATGCGTTTCGAGAGCGGAACGAACAGGTCTTCGATTTTTTCCGGCTCGGAGGCTTTGAGTTTTCCCACTTCCACCGATACCACTTTATCGTCCGGAAACAGGCTTCGCAGGAAATCTTTTTTCTTACGGATTTGAGCAATTATTTGCGGGGTTGTTTGAAGGACGTTTTGCAGTCGTTTGAGTTCATGTGCGACGTATATTTGATGTTGATTGTAGTAGTCGCGTGCGTTTCTCAGCTTGCGTAGTTTATTCTGTTCGAGCGACAGGGCGAGCGCCGCAGCGCTGCCGGAGAGTGAGGCCATCATCTGCCCGAAATTCGTGCTGTCGCTGCTGTCGGTTTCGGGTTCTTCGAGCGAGCGTTCCGTAACCTCGCCCTTCATTGCCTGCTTAATGAACGATTCCTTGATTTTCAGCCGTTGGTAGCCCGTAACATCAAGCGTTTGTTTTACTCCGAGGCGCAGAATACGCACGGGTTTGTCCATTTGCAGGTGCAGATTGCCCTGCCGCACAATGCGGCCGATGCGTTGCAGGTAGTCCATAGGACGTATGGGTACGTCCAGATTGACGAGCATGTGCAGACGCTCCTGCATATTTACTCCGATACCTAATTTCTCGGTCGTGCCGAGTACGATCCGTACTTCGCCGTTGTTTATTTGCTTGTAGAGCGCCTCGCGTTTCGCGTCCGTTATGTAGTCGTGGATGATAGCGACCTGCTGGGCCGGTATGCCGGCGTCGATGAATTTACGCTTCATATCCACGAAAAGATTGAAGCTGTGGTCGCGGCTTTGGTAGGCGTCGCAGAAAACAGCAACGGTGCCGTTGTAATCGGCCGTTGCTTTCAAATCTTCTACGACTTCGCGCACGGCATGATTGACTTTGCTGTTGGGATCGTCCGGTAGAGCGGGATTAACCAGCCGCACGTCGATTGCCGCACGTTTGGCCAGTCCGAACATGACCAGCGGGATATGGGAGTTACGACGTTTTTCCTTACCGGACATAGCGTCGTATTGAGTCAGTATTTCCCGTATGCTGCGCATGATTGCCCGCAGCGCAGGCGTTTGGTCGAGCAGTATATCCTTCGGTTTGCCTCCCTCAATGCGCGGCGTTCCTACACCTTCGCGCAGATCCGGTACATCCTCCGTGAGTACGGTGTGCGCGACTTTCTTCCAGATCGCCAGCAGTTCCGGCACGTTGGAGTAACTGGCGAAGCGTTCGACTACGCGGAATTTGCCGTTTGTGGCAAACTCGGCCGATTCCTCGATATTTCCGAAATTGTTCGCAAAGGAATCGAAATCGGCGATCTCGTACTGTTCAAGTTCGTGTTTGGGCAGCAGATAGCGCAGGAACGTCCACATCTCGGCCATTGTATTGGATATGGGTGTTCCGGTGGCGAATACGACGTTTTTGTTCTGTTTATTTGCCAGAATATAAGATGTTTTCAGCCTCATGCTCTGCGCCCGTTGCGACGCCGCAGGGTCTATACCTTTGATATTTTGCAGGTTGGTGGTAAAACCGAGCTTCTTGTAGGCATGTGCTTCATCTACCAGCAAAGCGTCGATTCCCAACTGTTCAAAGGTCATCGTCTCGTCCGTGCGGCGGTCGAGCAGACGTAATGCACGAGTACGGGCCTGTGCTTTGAGTTTTTCTTCCTCTTTGACTGTTTTATCCGTTATTTTCTTGTTTTCCAGTCCTTCGATCTGTTTCTTGATTGCATAAGCCTGCCGTTTGGCATTGTCCGGAGAATTGGCTTCGATTTCTTCGAGCTGTTGCATCTTCTCTGCGATCAGCGTGTCGATATATTCATTGACACGCTCCGGGGCATCCGGTATGGCATCCAGATAGCTGTGATAGAGTACGACAATATCCCAATCGTTATAGGCGATCTTTGCGAATAATTCCTGCCGCTGCGATGCCGTGAGGTCTTTTTCGGACGGAACGAGGACACGGGCGGCCGGATAGAGGGATTTTATTTCGGAGGCGAATTGGTTGAATGTCGAGCGTTGTACGACGATGCACGGCTTCTGGGCGATACCGAGCCGCCGCATCTCCATTGCCGTAGTTATGAGGGTCAGGGTTTTTCCCGTGCCGACTTCGTGTGCCAGCAGCGTTGCTCCTTGCAAACCTCGCATGACACCGATTTTCTGATGCTCGCGCGGCTTCTTCGTGTGTGTGGCGTTGGGAAAATAATCGAACGATGAAACGTCGATTTGTCTTTCGACGGTGCTGTTGAAGGTTCTGTTATATATTTCGACGAGCTTATCGGTCGTTGTTTTATCTTGTCCTTTAATCCATTGTTCGAATCGTTCTTCCAGCTCGGTCTGTTTCATGGCGGCCTGCGTCATCGCTTCGGGGTCTTTGACACGCTTTTCTTTCTGAGCCAAAGGGTCGTATTCGCTGCGACTGATGTAGGTCTGCGTCTTGTTCATCCGGTCGAGTGCGAGTTTGCTCCCCGGCGCTTGCGGAATCCCCATATTGGTATCGACCGTATTCCCTTCGTTCGAGATTTTGGCGATATACTTGTTGGCCGATGTTTTGGCGATATGGGCCGTTACGTTGAACGTCTCTTTGAAAAACTGTTCGTATAGGGCGATGGGTATCCATGTGCTGCCGAGCGATACTTTAATCAGCGGCAGCGGAATATCCATCGGAATAATTTTCACGAGCGCACGGATGTTGGCGTCGAACTGTCCGTTTTCATTGGCTTGCTCGGCCTGTTCGAGTTTCTCGCGGACATTTCCCGAGAGGTATTCGTTGCGCTCCTCATAAAGACCCGTTACCGGATTGACATAGATAAGTTCCTGTGCGAGCAGTTCTTTTTCTGTATCCTCTTGTGGTATGTGGAGCAATTCTGCGATATAGGGCATATCGAGCCGTCCGTAGCGGTAGAGCGATACGGCGATCGCGTCTTTCGGCGTGTCGGCTTTCAGTTCGCGTGTCGGTTCCAGCATCCGGCGAAAGAAGATGTCCGACCTTTGGATGTCATGTCGTTTCTTTCCGTCGGGAGTTACGATTTCCTTGTCGTTTTCGATGGCTGCGATGGAGGGAAAATCCACGTCGTCGCGCAGGAATGAAATACGCGTGTTTCTTGATAATGTCCCGTAACGACGGGTGAAGGTAGCGTAGGCGTCGTTAAGCTCGGCTCGCAGTTGCTCGATGTTCGGCAGATCATTGCGTTCGGCATCGAGCAGCTCTGTGATCGCACTTTTCAGCCGCAGGTAATCGCCTAACGCTTCGACTTTACTGCGGTTGCGGATTTTCAACGAGTTCCAGTCGGCGGGTACGGCTTGTCCGAACCGCACGATATATGGTTTTCCGTCGATGATCGTAAGTCCTCCCTCTTTTGTACTGTTGGGGGCCTCGACCGCTTGCGGTATTCGCTCCGTTGCGGGTGCCGGGGCCGATGTGTAGATATTTTCGGGGAGTGCGGATATGAAACTGTCGAGCGTGCGGGACTGGTCTATGTCGCTTGTGGGGACGCAGCGCTGTTCTGTGGGGCGTATTTCCACGCCACTTTCGAATCCGAAGCGCATCTGGCCGGCCATGAACTGCGGATTGTCGTGAAAATACTTGTTATAGTTCATGTGTGCCGTTGCTGCTTCGGTCTTTACCTTCCCGTTCGACAGTTTGATAATTCGTTCGTAGGGCGCCTCGCGTTCCGTAATGGTCGATTGCATATTTACGGCATAGGGTGCCGGCCCGGCTTCGTCGCGTTTGCGGACGATAATGATGTCGGCCGAGGTTTCGGTGCCGGCCGTATTTTTGAATGTACCGGTATTCAGACGGACTGCCCCGATGAAGTCTGCATTACCGTCGTTTACGACCCAATTCCGCAAATTTGCACTCCGATCGAGCGTTGCTGTCGAGGTAATGAATACGCCCAATCCGCCGGGTTTGAGCTTCCGGATGCTTTTGGCGATGAAATAGTCGTGAATCTCGAAACGTGAGGATAAATCGCGGTCGAACGTATCGTGTACTTTGAACGTTCCGAACGGTACATTGCTGATCACCAGCGAATAGCTGTTGTTAGGTATGCGCTGCTGCTCGAAACCTTCGATGTGGATATGCGCTTCGGGATAGAGCGCACGAAGGATGTGGCCGGACAGATCGTCGAGTTCGATTCCTGTCAAATCCGATTTCGACCGTATCGAAAGAGGCATCAGACCGAAAAAATGTCCGATGCCGGCCGATGGTTCGAGGATGCGGCCACCGTCGAATCCGAGGCGTTCCACCATATCCCATATCGACGATATGACTTCGGGTGGAGTATAAAATGCGGTGGTTGTGGATGCGCGTGCCGCTTCGTATTCATCGGCTGTCAGTAGTTCGCGCAGTTCGTTGTGGTAGGGATGGGCTATTTTGAAGATTGCTGGAATACCGCCCCAGCCGGAGAATTGCTCCAATACAGCTTTTTCTTCCGGGGTGGCTTCGCGGCCTTCGGCTTCGATTTCTTTAATGAGCCGGATTGCGGCGAGATTGGCTTTGATCTTGCCAACCTCGCCTCTCGGAGCGAGGTCGTGTCCTCGTTCGATTACATGGTTTTTGTACGAGGTGTTTTTTGCGACTTCGCTTTCTCCACCTTTTTCAACGTGGCGATGATCTCCCGCATCATTTTTTCGCTGATGGGTATTTGTTCCGGCTCCTCCGGACAGTAACACGGTCGGAGGAGTTGATAGTAATACTCGTCCACTACTACCGGATCTTCGTCCCGTTCGAGTGCTGCCTGCCGCCACCGCATCGCCCGTGTTACGGTCTGGTCTATCGAATCGAGCAATTCCGCCGGATTCTCCCGATACTGTTGCAACAGGCTTCTCGGCTGATAAAATGCCAGTTCCCAAAGCGCCGTCTTTGCGGCTTCCGTCTCCATAAGCGGGATAGTCTTTCTCGCTACTGTTTTCCCGTCGTTCATCGTTTCGTGTATTTTGATTCTCTTGTAATATATGGTCGAGCGTCTTGGCCGCTGTTATGTTGTCAAGATAAGCATTTAATTCTTTTTTTGCAAGTTCGGCCAGCTCGCCGACGGTAATATCTGCCGGGGCATAACGATTGTGTCCATTGGGTAAAAAGGTTTGTTCTTTGTTTCGCAGTCGCCATAATATTGGCTCTCCGAAGCCCATAATATCTTTTATTTTCAAGTTATTAGAATACCCGTATCGGTTGTCGTAGCTTTGTGGTGCGACGGGTACACTGACATAAATGCCCAAATCCGTTTCGGGTGCCCAAAGTGTAAACGAGCCGTCGCCGCCGGCCGGTGCTATATTGGTCTGGGCATAGATGGTTTTACCCTTGCGATCCGTTTCGTGCTCCCAGCCCAATTCATCGGCGAAAGCACGGCTGAATCGCTCCAAATCCTTGCGGAAGTTCTTTTCGGGGCGTAGATTGCCAGTCTCGTTTGTGTCTTTCTCGACAGCCCCCGTCATGTCGTATATTCCTGCCAATCGGTATTGTGCTCCCGTTCCTGTCGGCTGGGATGTTTTCTCGGCCTTGTCGAGATCGGCCATGTCGAACGCCTCCACCTGCTCGTAGCTGTCCATTTGCGCGGCATATTCCTCCATGCCGGGCATTTGGCGGGCGGCGGTGTAAATAGGTTTCAGATAGGGGCGGATCACGTCGCCCAGATCGGCGATCATCCGGCGGGAGAAGTCGGCGAATCGACGCGCTCCGGCCTCAACATGGTAAGCGGCCATTTGTGCACCTATGGAGAGTATTTCGGGGTCGAAGCCGGCGTTGAGTTGTCCGAGTTTCTCGCGCATCCGTCGTTTCAGTTCCTCGTATTGCTCAGTCGTTACCAATTTGTTCTGCGCCCCGTATTCGGGAGCTGTGCCGGCCGATGAAGCGGAATCGTCGGCTGTTTCCGATTGTTGTTTTTCCGCTGTCTGTCGGGCGTGTACCTCCTCTAATTCCGCATAGATGCTGTGTTGGAGCGGAAATACGGGTTTTCCTTCTTCTTGTTCTGCTGCCTTATTGATTTCCACCACTAACCGGATAGCGGCGTCTGCACTTTGTTCAGCCAATTTACGGATATGGTCGATGAATCGTTCGCGGGCTTCGTCATTTTGAACGATACTTTGTTTTTTATATCCCAGTCCCTCACGGGCCCTTGCCGAATAAAAACGGTACATATTATATGCCTTCGGAGAGTATGAATCTACCGGAACCAATGCCGCTTTATCAAATAGCGGATGTTGGATGGCGGGCTGTTCTTCCGATGTCGGGCGGGTGGCGTCGGATGTTGGTGCTGTCCCCCGAAATGCCTCGGCGTCTTCCGGGGTGTCGAATAGAAAACTGCGAGTGAAGGAGCTGTAATATCCGTCGTGTTCTTTGGCCCTCTTTTTCAAACTTTGAAATGCATTTCGTTCGATCCGTTCTGCCAATTTGACAGAGTAAAGAGTAGCGCCGGTCTTGGAGTGGCGGGTTTGTTCCGTAGGGCTGAAAAGTCCGGTTTCGGCCGATGTGTCGGATGTCGCGGTTTTCGTTCGATGCTGACTTTCGGCAAGGGTTGCCAGCTCCGCATGGATGCTGTGGCGAGGCGTAAGGATCGGTTTGCCCGCATATTTTTGAGCCGCAGCGTTGGCTTCCGCAACCAACTTGATTGCGGCGCGAACGTCTTTCTTGGCCAGCCGCCGCACGTCGCGGATGAATCCGGCTTTGATAAGGTCATTGTTCAGCACGCTGAAAACCTTATCGGGAAACGACGCGACGGCATGATGCAGGTATCTGTCGTATTCTTGGGTAATTGCAGGCGGAAACGTATCCTCGGCCGATGTGCTGTTTTGCGGGATTTCCTTTTGCCGTTCTTCTCGGAGCGGTAAAGTCCCCTGCGCATGATAAGCCTCCACCGCCTCGGCAATAACTTTGCTTTTCGAGGCTTCGGTACGGGCGATACGTTCCTGCAAACGGCCTATTTCCGCTTGCAGGGGAGCTAAAATGTCGTTGAGATTACGGTCGGAGAAATCGCGCGGCACGTCGAACAGATCGCCGTCGGAAGGTTCGTGAGACGGCCCGAACAACGTTGTTTGGTTATCCTCTTCGTAAGCGGTTCCGATATTGCGTTTTTCGGCAGCATAGCGGGTGCGAAGCGTGTGCAGTTCGGCCCTGTATTGGTCGAGACGGGCTTCGATCTCGGCGGCGGTCTCGGCCGCTATTCGTCGTTCGTCGTCGGTGAGGGGGCCGGATATTGCGTCCAGTCCGCCTCCATGTCGAACTGCGGCCGACCCGCCGCCCTGTTGTCCGAGATACGCATCATCACCTGCTGGGGCGTTACGTTGTTCTCCATCGACAGTCTCGCTACGATCGTTGCCAGTCGCTCCAAACGCTGAGGTGTCAATCCCGTTTCCGTTTTCGGTTTCGTCGTCATAATTTGCTGGATTGGGAGGTGCTGTCTCTGTCGCTTCAAAGTTAGTGTTTTTTGAAGATTCGGACGCATCCTCAATGAATAAATTATCTATTTCTGCCCATTGATCCTGCGACGTCTGTCCGGCCCATTGTGCGAAGGCGTCGTCATATAATAATTCCGTGCGGACGCGCTCCTGTTCGGCTTCATACTCCTGCATCCGGGCGTAATCCTCTTCGTCCATATCGTCGTATGGATTCGGAGTGTCGTTGTGCAACCTTACGGCAGCGTTGTAAGCCTGTCGTGGCGAATGTATTCGGGAGAGTACTTCCAGCACGGCATCTTTGATCGTCTTGTCGTCCATGTCCCAATGTGCCTGCTCCGTATTCCCGCCGCCGTATTGGAAATAAAGCCGCTCGGCGTATTGTTCGGGAGTGATACCGTCCGAAGATAGGATGCTGAACCGCGAGCGGCGTTCGTTTTCATTGCCCGTAAATCCGAGTTCTCGGGCCAACCCCCGACGATTGCCGCTGTCTTTCCATGCGAACCTCAACCCGCTGGCGATGTCGCGCAGGATCACGTCCTCGATAGATACGAAATCACCTAACTCGGCCGCAGATTGGGTGTAGGGTGTCGTTCGCTCTTTGCGGATTCGGGGTATTTCTGTGCGGGCGGGTGCCGCC
>OBJF01000965.1_pt1 | contig 28872 bp, 23 predicted proteins | sample 1519091 | NCBI WGS metagenome assembly OBJF01 (sample SAMEA2452124, study PRJEB22498) | human gut metagenome | biome: human feces; feature: human gut; material: feces | place: Australia | collected 2012
TCGCTCTTTTTTGCTTTTACCAAATAATCCCATAGTGTTTCTCCTTTATAACTTCCGATTTGTATTTCTGTTTGTTTTAAAAATGGGCAACCCCGATTGGAATTGCCCACTCATTGCACTAATTATGCGATTTTTTCTTGCTTGCACCGATTTCTGCATCAATTGATGTAAGTTTGATGTAAATCGCTGTTTTTTCAGTTTTTTATCAAATGAAGTACGTCCCGTCTATTCGATAAAACGGTACATCTTTACATCATCTTAATACAGCTTTGCACCAGCCGGGATGTGGTTATCAACCATCAGAAGATGGAGCTTTTCTTCGCCTTCTTCTTCGTGGATAGCACTGAGGAGCATACCGCAAGAGTCAATGCCCATCATAGCTCTCGGTGGAAGATTTGTGATAGCAATAAGAGTCTTTCCAACCAGTTCTTCCGGCTCATAAAAGCTATGAATACCGCTTAAAATGGTTCTGTCTGTGCCTGTTCCGTCATCAAGAGTAAACTGTAACAGTTTCTTTGACTTCGGTACTGCAACACACTCTTTAACCTTTACTGCACGGAAATCTGACTTGCTGAATGTATCAAAATCAACAAATTCCTCAAATAAAGGCTCTACCTTTACCTTAGAAAAATCAATCTTTTCAGACTCAGTTTTTACATTTTTTTCAGGTGCTTCAGAAGCTGTATTATTTACATCATTTTTCTTATTTACACCATCTAAGGACTTCATTGTGGGGAACAGCAGCACATCTCTTATGCTTGCACTGTCTGTAAGCAGCATTACAAATCTGTCAAGGCCCATACCAAGACCGCCCGTTGGGGGTAAGCCATATTCGAGGGCAGTTAAGAAGTCCTCGTCTATCTGAGCGTTTGCGCCCTGCTTTCTCTTCTCCATAACCTGCTTTGTGAAACGCTCACGCTGGTCGATGGGGTCGTTAAGCTCTGAGAATGCGTTGCCGAATTCGCACGCATTGATGAAGTATTCAAAACGCTCTGTGAATGCGGGGTCGGTGGGCTTTCTCTTTGCAAGAGGCGAATTTTCTACAGGATAATCATAGATGATAGTAGGCTGAATCAGCTTTTCCTCTACAAATTCCTCGAACAGCTCGATAAGCACTTCGCCCTTTGTGGCTGTGTCGGCAATCTCTGCGTGCTTTGTCTTAGCCTGAGCTACTGCGTCGGCATCGCTTGTCCAGCTGTCATAGTCAAGACCTGTGTATTCCTTTACGGCTTCCTTCATAGTCATACGCTTCCAGGGCTTGCCGATTTCGATTTCATTACCCTGATAAGGAACTGTATCCGTGCCGCATACCTTGAGCGCTACTGTACGGTACATTTCTTCTATTAAGTCCATCATACCGTAGTAGTCTGTGTATGCCTGATACATTTCGATAGATGTAAATTCGGGGTTGTGAGTTGCGTCCATACCCTCGTTTCTGAAGATACGGCCTACTTCATATACCCTGTCAAATCCGCCTACGATAAGGCGCTTTAAGTAAAGCTCCGTTTCGATACGCAGATACATATCAATGTCAAGAGCGTTGTGGTGTGTTACGAAGGGTCTTGCAGCCGCACCGATCTCAAGCGTATGCAGTACGGGTGTATCAACCTCAAGATAACCCTTGCTGTCAAGGAAGCTGCGTATCTCACGCAGTATCATTGAACGCTTGACGAAAGTATCCTTGATTTCCGGGTTTGCAATAAGGTCAAGATAACGCTTTCTGTAACGTTCTTCCTTGTCCTTCAGTCCGTGCCACTTTTCAGGCAGGGGCAGGAGCGACTTTGAAAGGAGCTTTATCGACTTTGCGTGTACGCTTATCTCTCCTCGTCTTGTCTTGAATACAAAACCGCTCACGCCTACAATATCACCGAGATCCCACTTCTTGAATTCCTTGAAGTTATCCTCGCCTATATCGTCAATGCGGACATAAACCTGCATTCTTCCGCTGTCGTCACGGATATCAATAAAGTTGGCCTTACCCATATCACGCCAGCTTGTGATACGGCCGGCAATCATTACATCCTTTTCTTCAAGCTCCTCAAAGTTATCTCTTATCTGCTGAGCCTTGTGAGTAAAATCAAACTTTGTGATCTCATAAGGATTCTTGCCGTTTGCCTTTAATTCGTTCAGCTTTTCTATTCTTATGCGGTGCTGTTCGTCAAGCTGTGCCAGAAGCTCTTCTTCGGTAAGCTCAACCTGCTCTGCGTTGTTGTTTTCCATTATTTTTTGTTTCCTCTCAGTTTACTTGTCTATTTCTACTATCTTGTACTTCTTTACTCCTGCGGGAGCTTCAACCGATACTTCCTCACCGAGTTTCCTGCCAATGCATGCCTTGCCGATAGGTGACTCGTCGGAAATCTTCATAGCCTTCATATCAACTTCCTTTGAACCTACTAAGAAGAACTTGATTTTCTTTCCGCTCTCGTCCTCGATAACTACCGTGTTACCGATGTTAACGTGCTCTGTAGAAAGCTCGTCCTCGTCAACTACCTTTGCGTTTTTGAGAGTAGCTTCAATCTCTGCAATCTCAGCCTCAACGATACCCTGTTCGTTTTTAGCTTCATCGTACTCTGAGTTCTCGGATAAGTCACCGAATGAAAGAGCTACCTTGATTTTTTCAGCTATTTCTTTTCTTGTGACCGATTTTAAGTGTTCTAGTCTTTCTTCGAGATCCTTAAGACCTTGCGATGTTAAAGTTGTCTGTGTTGCCATTGTAAATGACCTCCATAATTATTTTTATATGATGCGGGCGGAGTTTTCCGCCATTAATATCATTATTCTGTAGCCACTATCTCAAGCGCCTTCTGAAGCTGCACGTCGCTTTTCTTGTCCGCAAACCTTATCTGCTCTGCCTGCTGTGCGGTAATATCAACCGTGTAGTCGGGCTTTATTCCTGTATCTTCAAAATCATCGGATTCGACAGGCACTATATTTGCGGTAGAAATCGAAACCGCACTTCCGTCCTTGAAGCTCTGCGTTGTCTGAAGCTGTGACTTTCCCGCTGTTGACGATCCGACTACAGACGCCTTTGCGAAGTCACGCAGACCTATTGCAAATATCTCTGCAAGGCAGGCGGTGTTTCCGTTTGTAAGCACCGTTACGGGTTTACTTACAAACTGATTTCCGTCTGTTTCTATAAAGCTCGTATCCCTGCCGTTTGCGTCGACCTGAATTGCTATCTGTGCCTTCGGAAGCACACGGTTCAGCATTGCCCTCACAGGTTCTGTGATACCGTCGGACACATCTCTCACATCGAATACATATCCGAGAACCGACTGTGCCTCATACTCGTCTATAAGCTGTATGAAACGTTCGTCTGTGGTTTCGTTGAAGGTGTATATCTTGATATAGGCGTAACCGTCTATAAGCGTACCCTTTACCGATGTCAGCTTTATGCTCTGTCTTACAAGAGTTACCGTCTTTTCAACACCGTCGGGGGTGCTGTAAGTAACCGAGAGCTTTGTGCCCTCCTCGCCGTCAAGCTGAGCCTGCGCCTGCTCGGCACCTATCTCAAGTATGCTCTTTCCGCCGACCGCCGTTATAGTACAGCCCTTGGTTATTTCTTCGACCTCAGCCGATGAGCCTTCATAAACGTTCGTGACCTCAAGATAATCGCCGTTTACAACGGTTTCGATTCCCGTTCCGATAATCACGCCGCTTTGTAGCTTCTGCAGCTTGTAATACTCATCTGCCGTGTAATATTTTGCGTATTTATCGCTCGTTCCGCTGATATAGCCGTTTGCGATACCCGTTATCAGAGTGTTTTCGTTAGGCTTATATATCGACGAACTGCGGACAAATGTATCTATTTCCTTTATCTTTGCGTTGATGGTTTCCCGTTCCTGTATACCCGCTACCATTGAGTTGTACATATTGAGCGATACCGTCATAGTCAGTACAAATGTAATAGCACACGCTACGGCTATAAGACTTATCATAACGCCAAGCGATACTTTTTTATTCATTCGGGATTCACCCTTTCCTTGTTCGTTTGTCTGTAATTCCTTTATGCCGTTTATGCCATAGTAACATAATTGAACGGATTTTCGGGTTCGCCGTTAAGTCTTATCTCGAAGTGGAGATGAGGACCTGTCGAATATCCCGTACTGCCGACAGCACCGAGCGATTCGCCCTGCGCTACCTCCTGACCGACATATACATACACATCGCTGAGATGTGCGTAGGTCGTGGTATATCCGCCGCCGTGATCGACAACGACATACATTCCGTAGCTGTAGCCGGGGATGTAGCTTGTTTCTGCAACTATTACAGTGCCTGCCTTTGAGGCAAGAACGCTGTCGCCGTAAATACCGCCATCGCCTATATCAACGCCTTTATGCCATCTGCCGAAATCAGCATCCCAGCCGAAGTTACAGGATATGTACGAGCGTCCCGGAACAGGCCAGTACCACTCGCCCTCCTGATATGCCTTGTCGGGATTGGTCTGCTGCTTTATGATTTCTTTTATCTGTTCTTCATACGCTTCAATATCAGCCTCGCTTACGTTTATCAGATACTGCAGATTGCTCTTCTGATCCTCAAGTTCGCTTACTGCCGCCGAATACTTGTTGTAATCGGACTCGTATGTGCTTTTTGCACTTTCGGCATCCGTTACAAGACCGTCAAGCTCCTCCTTTTCACTGAGCAGCTTTGTCATTTGCGTATCAAGCTCGGTCTTCTTGCCCTCAAGATCCTTCTTGTCGGTTTCAAGCAGCTTCTTGTCCGAATCCAGCTTCTTCATATCTGCGGTAAGCTCGTTCATGAACTGAAGATTCTGCTCGCTTATCTTTCCAACGACCTCACTGCTTATCATAAGATCGTAGAAATCGGCAGAGCCTGCCAGTACCCCGAACATATCCGCAGAGCCGGTCGTGTACATTGTTCTGACTATCTGCGCAAACTTTTCAAGGTTCTGCTTGTTTTCCTTGTCAAGCTCGGCAATGTCGGCTTCTGCTTTCGCTATAGCCTTGTCCTTTTGCGCTATCTCGTCTGTGAGCGTGTCTATGTTGCCCTGCAGAGTGCTTATATCCTGATTTTTGTAATAAACAAGATTGTAGTAGTAGTCAACAAGCTCCTTCTGCTCGTTCAGCAGATTGGCGGCTTTGTCGAGGTTTTCCTGCTTATCGGTTATATCGCCTTCGATACGGTCTATTTCATCACGCCTTTGAGCGTTGTCCTGTTTTATCTGCTCTATTCTGTCCTTTATATCATCAACAGTAAGATTCTCCGCACTTGCCGGAGCATACGTTATGATTATACCCGATGTCAATGCAAATATTGTGACGAATGAGGTCAGAGAGTGCAGAATTTTTTTCAGCTTCATCCTATATCCTTTCGCCGTTATACCTTAAGGTATTTGCCTGTGCTGAGTACCGTGCCGATAGCTCCGAGCAGTGCACCCGCACCGCAGCAAGCCGCCAGTACATACCAGCCGATTTCCGAGAACTGCAGTATGTCGCCCATTCCGAGCGCATTCCACATTCCGAGGTTCTGCGTAAACAGATTGTACAGATTCTCATAAACGAGCTTTGTCACAAACCACGAAAGCAGTCCCGAAAGAAGTCCAATGAACAATCCCTCCACAAAAAACGGGGTCTTTATAAAGGAATTTGTCGCTCCGACTATTCTCATTATCGCTATTTCCTTGCGTCTTGAGAAAACGCTGAGCCTTGTTGTATTCGAGATTATTATAACACTTACCGTACCGAGCGCCACTATAAGCACTATTCCGATAATCGTAAACGTCGTTCTCAGGTCCTTGATAAATCCGGCAAAATCCATAGGCGCATTCACCTTGTAAACGCCGTCTATCGCCTTGAACTGCTGAACGGCAGTGCTTATCTTATCAAGGTCGTTTATAGTTACCATATAGGTCGCAGGAACGGGATTATACGGAAGATTCTCAAACAGCTCCTTCTGCTCGCTGTACTGCTCGACCATCTTCTTGAGTCCTTCTTCGGCGGAAACGAAATCCACCTTCTCCGTCAGCGTGTTGCTTTTAAGCACCTCGCCTATATGCTTTATATCTGCGTCATCATTAAGATAAACGCTTATCTCGTTCTTGTCCGAAACGTTGTCGAGTATTATTCCGCAGTCAAGCATCACTATAGCCGACATTCCGACTAAAATAAGGCTGACAGTCATAATGCAGAGGCTGGCAAATGACATGAAACGGTTCTTCCATACCGATCTTATGCCCTGCTTTATCAAGTAGCTTAAATTATTCATCCTGCGCCTCACCTTCCACATATTCGTCGAAAATAACTTCGCCGTTTTTCAGGCTGACGATTCTTCCGCCGAAATATTCGACAAGGCTATGCTCGTGAGTAACCATTATTACGGTAGTACCGCACTTGTTGATTTCCTTGAGCAGCTTTACTATATCATAGGATAAAGCGGGGTCGATGTTTGCCGTAGGCTCGTCTGCTATAATCAGCTTAGGATCGCTCGCAAAGGCTCTGGCTATCGCAACTCTCTGCTTTTCACCGCCCGACAGCTTCTCAGGATAGGATTTTGCCCTGTCTGCCAGCTTGACCAGATTCAGAACATAAGGCACCCTATGTCTTATCGTCTTTTTGGATTTGTTTGTAACACGCAGTACAAAAGCCACATTGTCATAAACATTCAGATCCGGTATCAGACGGAAATCCTGAAATATCATTCCTATGGAACGTCTGAAATACGGGATCTTCTTATTCTTTATCTTGGCAAGATTATATCCGTTTACGAATACCCTGCCCGATGTCGGCGCTATCTCTCTTGTCAGCAGTTTGAGCAATGTCGATTTTCCGGCACCGCTGTCACCGACTATAAATACAAATTCGCCGTCCTCTATTCTGAGATTGACGCCGTTAAGAGCGTCAACTCCGCCTCCGTCCTTGAAATGAACGTCAACGTTCTTTAATTCAACCATTTTACCATTCCTTCCTGATACCTGCCGTGCAATAACGGCACACAGCGATGCAGTCCGGTTATGGCGTAACCGGGGGAATCACAATGCTATCCCCTTCTGCACCCACAATACTTTTCAAACACTTATTTTTCAACAATCAAAAGTATGGTGGAGTAATTCAACTTTTCTCTCCTCATATCCGGCCGATATTGCCGATAATCCGCAGCTTTGCAATGACACTCTTACACCAAATATTCAGACAAGCACAATCAAGTATCTGTCTGAATAGTCCGGTATTATTAAATTCGACTTTATTTCCCGACCGTTTCACCGTGTTACACATAAATGCAACATTTTTAAAGGTCGGAATTGTCTGCGGCACTTTAAGCATCGTGCTTTCCGCCAACGTTTATTCCCGACCGTTTCACTGTGTTACACATAAATGTAACTTTTCAAAAGGTCGGAATTGTCTGCGGCACTGCCGCCTTGGTTTGTGCCTTGCACCGCCATTTATTCCCGACCGTTTCACCGTGTTACACATAAACGCAACGTTTCAAAAGGTCGGAATTGTCTGCGGCACTGCCGTCTTGGTTTGTGCCTTGCACCGCCGTTTACACCCGACCGTTTCACCGTGTTACACATAAATGCAACATTTCTAAAGGTCGGAATTGTCTGCGGCACTGCCGTCTTGGTTTGTGCCTTGCACCGCCGTTTATTCCCGACCGTTTCACTGTGTTACGAATAAATGTAACTTTTCAAAAGGTCGGAATTGTCTGCGGCACTGCCACCTTGCTTTGTGCCTCGCACCGCCGTTTATTCCCGACCGTCAGCGTAAGTAACGCACTCACGCAACTTTTTTAAAGGTCGGAATCACGAGCCGAGGTACTCGGCTTAGAATTTGACGGGATCTGCGGCAAGGTATTTCTTGACCATAAGAGCGATCTTGAAGATGATAGCGTGATCGAACTCTCTTAAATCAAGACCTGTGAGCTTCTTTATCTTATCCAGTCTGTAAACCAGTGTATTTCTGTGTACAAAGAGCTTTCTTGACGTTTCGGAAACGTTGAGGTTATTCTCGAAGAATCTCTGTATCGTGAATAACGTTTCGTGGTCAAGCGACTCTATTGAGCCCTTCTTGAAAACTTCCTTCAGGAATGTTTCACACAGGGTCGTGGGAAGGTGATAAATAAGACGGGCGATGCCGAGGTTATCGTAGCTTACGATAGTCTTGTCCGTATCGAACACCTTACCTACCTCAATAGCTATCTGTGCTTCCTTGAAGGAACGGGCAAGATCCTTTATGCCTGTAACGGGAGTACCGATACCTACGTTCACCTTTGTGAAGAACTCGCCCGAAAGCGTATCCGAGATAGAGCGTGCGAGCTTTTCGAGGTCCTTGTTGTCTATGCCTGCCTTTATTTCCTTAACAAGAACGATTTCGGTTTCTGTGATATTGAACACGAAGTCCTTGTTCTTATCGGGGAACAGATTCTGTATTACATCATAAGCCGAAACCTCGTTTGCGGAAACGATGCTTATAAGGAATACAACACGGCTTATATCCGCATTGAAGTGAAGCTCTCTTGCCTTGAGCGTTATATCGCCGGGAAGAACGTTATCAAGGATGATATTCTTCACGAAGTTATTTCTGTCATATTTCTCGTCATAGTACTGCTTGATGCTTGACAGTGAGATAGCGAGGATAGACGCATACTTTGCCGCCTGATCGTCCGTACCTTCGATGAATACCGCATAATCGGGCTTTACATGAACGCCGAAGGGCTTATATGTATAGCCGTCACGGATGAACACATCATGTGAGTCACCAAGCTCAATTGTAAAGAAGTCGCTGTTTGTTCCTATCCTGGAAAGCTCACTGCAAGCGACTATCGTACTGTTTTCATCGATAACACCGATAACACGACCGATAGTATCTCTCATCTGATGAACTACGCCCTGAAATAATCTGTTTGACATTTTCTTACCTCTTTTATCTTAAATGGTTTGCTCCTGTGTCCGCCGAAGGCTATAACCCTGTAACTGCCTTGTATGCGGAAATTACTCTTATAATTGTATCTTTGAATCGGCCTGTGAAAAGTCTCGGAAAAAGGCATAAAACGGCCGAAAATAATACACCAAATATATTTTACTAGAAAAACCGAAAAAAATCAAGGGTTTTTTAGACAAAATGTAAAAATTGCATCAAAAATTTTTGCGTTATTGCAAAACCGACTAAATAGTGGTATACTAAAATTTATGTATGGGCATCAGGGACTTATGACCTGTACCATAATAGACATATAAATTACATTCGGAAGGACTGATTCTTATGATCCTGAAAATTAAAAACGCAAAGAACGGTGTGTATGCACGAATGTGCAATATGTGCCGAATGTGCGGTACTGCACGAATGTAAAAAAACACGGACAGAATATCACTTAAAAACAAGGAGAAAATAGAATGAACAAGACATATTATTTAACCACACCGATATATTACCCCTCCGGTAATCCCCACATAGGTCACTGTTACACAACGGTTGCGTGTGACACGATAGCACGCTTCAAGAGAATGCAGGGCTATGACGTAATGTTCCTTACAGGCACGGACGAGCACGGTCAGAAGATAGAGCTTAAAGCCGCCGAAAAGGGCGTTACCCCCAAGGAATACGTTGACGAGATAGTAGCCAACTTCAAGCGTCTTTGGGAAACAATGCACATAAGCTATGACCGTTTCATCAGAACAACGGACGACTATCATATAGAAACCGTACAGAAGATATTCAGGAAGCTGTACGAAAAGGGCTACATCTATAAAGGTACCTACAAGGGCAAGTACTGCACACCGTGCGAGAGCTTCTGGACAGAGAGCCAGCTTGTAGACGGAAAGTGTCCCGACTGCGGACGTGAGGTAAAAGAAGCAAACGAGGAGGCATACTTCCTCCGCCTTTCCGATTTTGCCGACAAGATTGAAAAGTTCCTTACCGAAACCGACTATTTACAGCCTAAGAGCCGTGTAAACGAAATGGTAAACAACTTCATAAAGCCGGGCCTTGAGGATCTGTGCGTATCAAGAACCAGCTTCACCTGGGGCATACCAGTTGATTTTGACAGCAAGCACGTTGTTTATGTATGGGTAGACGCACTTTCAAACTATATCAGTGCGCTCGGCTACGGCAACGAAAAGTACAACGATTTTGAAAAATACTGGCCCGCAGATATGCATATGACCGCAAAGGAAATTGTACGTTTCCACTCTATCGTATGGCCTATAATCCTTATGATGCTCGATCTGCCCCTGCCCAAGCACCTTTACGGTCACGGCTGGATAAATTTCAACGGCGACAAGATGAGCAAATCAAAGGGCAACGTTGTAGACCCGTTTGTGCTTTGCGAGCGTTACGGCGTTGACGCTGTACGTTATCAGATACTGCGTGATATGCCCTACGGCAGTGACTGCAACTTCACAAATGAGCTTATGCTCACAAGAATAAACGCAGACCTTGCAAACGATCTCGGAAACCTTGTTTCAAGAACAGTAGCAATGGCTGACAAGTATTTCGGCGGAACACTGCCCACAGACAGAGTTTCCGACGAGCTTGACAATCAGCTTATCGGTATGGCTCAGTCGCTGTGCGATACGGTTACTCCCCTTATCGAGCAGGCTCAGCACTCAAAGGCGCTTGAGGAAATATTCAAGGTAATCTCCCGTGCCAACAAGTATATCGACGAAACAGCACCGTGGGTACTTGCAAAGGACGAAAGCAACAACGCCCGTCTTGCGACCGTACTCTATAACCTGCTTGAAACTATTCGTATCTGCTCGGCACTGCTCAGCCCCTTTATGCCCGCAACAATGCCTGAGGTATGGGAGCAGATTGGCGCAGGTGCAGAAGATACCGCTTTCGACAAGCTCGGCACATTCGGCGTTCTGCGTGCAGACGTTACAGTAAAGAAGGGCAGAGTTCTCTTCCCCAGAATCGACATAAAGAGCGAGATTACAGAACTTGAACGCCTTATGAAGCCCAAGACCGTAATCAAGGAGGACGAGGATCTTGACAAGGCAGGAATAATCTCTATAGATGACTTTGCAAAGGTCAAGCTCAGAACAGGCGAGATTACAGCCTGCGAAAAGATAAAGAAGTCAAAGAAGCTGCTTAAAATTCAGGTGGACGATGCAAGAGGCGGCAGACAGATAGTATCGGGCATTGCCGAATACTACACTCCAGAGGAGCTTATCGGAAAGAAAATTATATTCGTTGCAAATCTTGCCCCCGCAAAACTCTGCGGCGAAGAAAGCAACGGTATGCTCCTTGCCTGTGACGCAGGAGACAAGGTACAGGTAGTATTCCTCGACAAGGATACACCCAATGGCAGTACAGTAAGATAACGACACAAATATAAAGGAAAAGAACGACGGAATGAAAATTAAAGACTTATACACACCCGGCAGGACGGTGTTTTCACTGGAGGTTTTCCCTCCCAACAAGAATTTTCCCATTGAAACGGTGTATGATGCCATCGAGGGACTTGCGGCAATAAATCCCGCATATATCAGCGTGACATACGGCGCAGGCGGAAACCGTGCAAACCGCTCCACCTGCGAGATAGCGTCGCATATAAAGGAAAAATACGGTATCGAATCAATGGCGCACCTTACCTGCATAAACAGCACCCGTGACGATGTTGATTTTATGCTTGACGATTTCGCCGCAAACGGAATAGAGAACATTCTCGCTTTAAGAGGCGACAACAAGCCCGACGAGGAGCCGAAGAACGATTTTCCCCACGCAAGCGACCTTACGGCATATATAGCGTCAAAGGGAAATTTCGATATTGCAGGTGCGTGCTACCCCGAAACCCACGTTGACGCAGAAAGCGCCGAGGAAGATATAAAGAACCTAAAGATAAAGGTTGACGCAGGTGCATCTCACCTTGTTTCACAGCTTTTCTTCGACAATTCCTGCTATTACGATTTTGAAAAGCGTGCAAGAGCCGCAGGCATAGACGTGCCTATCGCCGCAGGAATTATGCCCGTTACAAACAAAAAGCAGATTGAGCGTATGGTAACGCTCTGCGGCGCAAGCCTGCCCTCAAAATTCGTAAAGATGATGCAGAAGTATGAGAACGACCCCGAGGCGCTGAGGAGTGCAGGAATAGCCTATGCCATCGACCAGATAGTAGACCTTATTTCAAACGATGTGCAGGGCATACACCTTTACGCTATGAATAACCCCGCTGTCGCATCACGCATCTACAACGGGATTAAGGATCTGTTATGATACTTCAGCCGATAGACAGAAACGAGGCTCTGCGTTATCTCGGCTGTAAGGACGGCACGGATAACGAGCAGATGCTCGCAATGCTCGATTCCTGCGAGAAACAGCTTCTGAAAGCCGCAAGCCCGAAATACCTCTATGCCGTATACCCGATTAGCTTTACGGACGATGGTGTCAGAATTTCGGACAGCAATATAATACTTAAAGGCAATTCAGCCGCCGCTCATTTAAAGAACTGCGACAGGATAGTGCTTATGTGTGCCACGCTCGGACAAGGAGTAGACGTGCTTTTAAGGCGTTTGCAGGTATCTGATATGGCAAGCGCAGTTATCGTTGACAGCCTTGCAGGTGCGGCAATAGAACAGGTCTGCAACAGGGCTGAAACAGAGATATTCGAAAAAGTACACTCGAACAGCCGTACCTGGAGATATTCTCCCGGCTACGGTGATCTGCCCCTTGATATACAGTTTGATTTGCTGACGCTTCTGCAGGCTCAGAAAAGGATAGGTCTTACCGTAATGAACAGCAATATGATGGTGCCTACAAAATCGGTAACGGCATTTATAGGGCTGTCGGAGGGCGAAGTTGACAGAAGTACAAGAGGCTGTGAAAGCTGTAATATGAAGGACAGATGCAAATTCAGAAAAAGCGGAGGTCACTGTGGAAATTAAAACATTACTTGAACAAAGAGGACTGCTGATTTTCGACGGTGCTATGGGTACTCAGCTGCAGGCTAAGGGACTTAAGACGGGCGAAACCCCCGAGCTTTTAAACCTTACCGCAAAGGATCTGCTCAAGGAAATACACCGCAGCTATATAGACGCAGGAGCGGATATAATTTCCGCAAATACATTCGGTGCAAATTCCTACAAGCTAAGCCACAGCGGTAAAAGCGTAGATGAAATTATCACCGCAGGAATAATAAACTGTAAAGAAGCGATAAAGGAAAGCGGTAAAGACGTTTTCTGCGCTCTTGACATAGGTCCGATAGGACAGCTCCTTGAGCCTACGGGAAGCCTTAAATTTGAGGAGGCTTACGACATATTCAAAGAGGAGATAGTTGCAGGCTATAAGGCAGGTGCGGACGTTGTTCTGTTCGAAACGATGACCGACTTATACGAGCTTAAAGCCGCAATACTTGCCGCAAAGGAAAACTGCGACCTTCCGATAATATGCAGTATGACCTTTGAGGAAAACGGACGTACCTTTACGGGCTGTCCCGCCGAGGCGGAAATACTGCTGTGCGAGGGACTTGGTGTAAGTGCAGTTGGCGTGAACTGCTCTCTCGGCCCGAAGGAGCTTATGCCTATAATCAAAACGCTCTGCGAAAAGTCGAAGATACCCGTTATCGTAATGCCGAACGCAGGGCTTCCCGACCCCGCCACAGGCGAATATTCTATAGATGCCGAAGAATTCAGCGACTATGCCGTTGAGATAGCTGATCTCGGTGCAGGAATAATCGGCGGCTGCTGCGGTACAACACCCGAATTTATCCGCCGTACAGCCGATAAGGTAAAGGGCAGAAAGTACGAGCCTAAGAAGATAGAGCGTGTCTGCACGATATGCAGCGGCACAAATGTTGTAGAGGTAAGCCAGCCGAGGATAATCGGTGAGCGTATCAACCCTACCGGTAAAAAGCTGTTCAAGCAGGCGCTTATAAACGATGATATAGACTATATCTTAGGTCAGGCTATAGAGCAGGTCGGCGCAGGAGCGGATATACTTGACGTAAACGTAGGACTTCCCGACATTGACGAAAAAGCAATGATGATAAAAGCTGTCAAGAGCATTCAGGGCGTTACTAACGTACCTCTCCAGATAGACAGCACTATCCCCGAGGTACTTGAAGCGGCACTGCGTGTATACAACGGCAAGCCTATGGTAAACTCGGTAAACGGCGAGGAGGAGAGCCTTAAAAACGTTCTTCCGCTCGTAAAGAAATACGGTGCGGCAGTAGTAGGTCTGACGCTTGACAAGGACGGCATACCGCCTAAAGCTGAACAGCGTGTAGCCATTGCCGAAAAGATAATAAAGCGTTGCGAGGAAATCGGTATTCCGAAAGAGGATATAGCGATAGACTGCCTTACGCTTACCGCATCCGCAGAACAGCTTGCGGTAAACGAAACGCTTAAGGCTGTGCGTGCGGTAAAGGAAAGGTTCGGAGTAAGAACGGTACTCGGTGTATCGAATATATCATTCGGTCTGCCAAACCGCGAGCTTTTAAACCACATTTTTCTTACGATGGCACTTGAAAACGGGCTTGATCTGCCGATTATAAACCCCAATGTAGCATCTATGACAGGCGCTGTAAGAGCGTTCAAGCTGTTAAAGGCGATAGATGTGAACTCGGTAGAATACATTGCCGCTTACGGCAGTGACACCCCAACGGCAGTCGCAAAGCCGAAATCCTCCGAGGTAACGCTTGAATATGCCATCGACAACGGACTTAAGGCAGAAGCGGCGAAGATAACCGAGCAGCTGCTTACCGACACCGACCCGATGGTAATAATAAACGAGCGGCTTATCCCTGCGCTTGACAAGACAGGTACTCTGTTTGAACAGGGAAAGATATTCCTCCCTCAGCTGATTTTATCGGCAGGCGTTGCACAGAGCTGTTTTGACGTTATCAAGGCACACCTTGCTAAGAACAATTCCGAAACGGTGAGCAAGGGCAAGATAGTGCTTGCAACAGTAAAGGGCGATGTACACGACATAGGCAAGAACATAGTAAAGGTACTGCTTGAAAATTATGGCTACACCGTAATAGATCTCGGCAAGGACGTTGAGTATCAGGCGGTAGTCGATGCCGCAAGAAAGCACGAGGTGAAGCTGGTGGGACTGAGCGCACTTATGACCACTACGCTCAAATCCATGGAAGAAACCATAAAGCTTATCCGTGACAACGGACTTCCTTGCAAGGTGGTTGTCGGCGGTGCGGTACTAACACCCGAGTACGCCGAAAAGATAGGTGCAGACTTCTACGCAAAGGACGCTAAGGAAACGGTAGATATTGCGAAGAAGGTTATAGGATAAAATATAAAAATACAACCTGCGGAAAAATTCCGCAGGTTGATTTTGTTATTCAAGCCATGTCCTGAACCAATTCGGACGGTATTCGGACAAATAGGACAATTTCCCGTTACGATATATTGCAAATTGTTTAAACCGGATTGTATTATCATATAAAACCGCAGTATCACAAACAGTCAACACTTTAATCAGATTTTCAAAACTTTGAACATATCTTCTATCAACATCATTATCCGGTATTCCGTGACCGCCATGTGAAACACGATGTGCAATACGATTTTTAGCAATTTCCGGTGACTCAACCCCGACATAATGCAATTCAATTATAAAGCCTTTTTCTTTAGCTTTGAGTATATTACTTATTATGCTGTTTCCGCATAATGTTGTTTCTTGATTAAAAGATATGCCTTTTTCAATATTGTTTTTAATTTTTTTCGCAGCTATCTTTCCCGCCTTAATTGAATCAGCAGGATTATCCCATCTGCCAAACTCTCTTACTATCTCATCAGTGTTTACTCTGTCGTATATTTTCAAGTAATCGAGAGTTTGATATAAAGTTGACTTTCCTGCGCCATTTACACCGGCAATAACGATATATTTTTTCATCAGAAAAGATTCCTTTCGATAACCTTTTTCTGTTTTTCCTGTAGCAAATAGTTCCAGACAGTTTCAAAGAAATTCTTTTCTTCCTGTGTTTCAGCTTCTGTTATAAGCTGTAAAAAATCATCGGAATGCAGATTTTTAAAATCTTCATATACCTTTGTGTATTTTGAAACATCGCACATACAATCGCCTCATTTCCTTATATTGCTGTAAAACAAATACAGTTAGCCGTTAACTTATTATAACAACTCTACTCCAAAAAGTCAAACGTTCAAGCAAATTCTATGTTTCTGCTGTTTGACTATCCCCCTCACCCGTGCTATAATTACAGCAACAAGAAAAATCACGGAGGGAAATGTATGCACTATTATGAATACGGCAAAGAAAACGATAAGACGATCGTCTTTCTGCACGGGGCAAACTTTGTCCACAGCTTCGGCAGGCAATATCCGCTTGCCGAAAAATATCATCTTATTATTCCGCATATCATGGGCTACGGAGATGCCGCAGATGAGATTTTCGACACCGAAACGGCAGTAAAACAGCTTGCAAATTTCATAGCCGACATCGGCAAAAAGGTAACGCTTGTCGGCTTTTCGCTCGGCGCTCAGCTTAGCGTTAAGCTGTGTGCGGAATATCCGCAGTATTTCACTTCTGCGATAATAGTAAGTCCGTGGCTTATCAAGAAAGAGCCTATGCTCTCAAAGGTCATGGCTATAAACGAAAAGCAGTTTGCGTCATTCAAAAACAAACGATTATGCGGTTTCATCGGATTTATAAACGGACTGCCCAAAGAGCAAAGAAAAGAATTTGTTGCACAGATGCAGAACGTGCGTATCGAAACCGTAAGAAGCTCCGTTGACAACGGAATAACGCTTGAAACAATAAACGGCTTTGAAAACGCATACTTCCCGATGATTGCCCTTGCAGGCAGTAAGGAACAGACAGAAGTACACGACAGCGTAAAAGGACTTGCCGCTATGAATAAAAATTGCAGATACGAGATATGGGACAAAGCCGCCCATAACATTCCTCCCGTGTTTTCCAAGCGATTCAACGAACTTATTATAAGAATGGCAGAAATTTGACTATGTACAGAATTTTCATCATTGAAGACGACCCCACGATAGCCCAAACGCTGAAAAAGCACCTCGAGGGCTGGGATTATAAAGTAGAATGCGCAAAGGATTTTCACAATATCACTGCGGAGTTTGCCGCTTTCGACCCTCAACTTGTACTTCTTGATATAAAGCTACCGTTCTATGACGGCTACTACTGGTGCGGCGAGATAAGAAAGCTGTCAAAAGTGCCGGTTATCTTCCTCTCCTCCGCCTCTGACAATATGAATGTAGTTATGGCTATGAATATGGGCGGAGATGATTTTATAGCAAAGCCGTTCGATCTTTCGGTGCTGACCGCAAAGATAAACGCAGTGCTTCGCCGTGCCTACTCCTTTTCGGGCAACAGCGACCTTATATCCCACGGCAGTGTTATACTTGATATTTCATCGGCGGTCGTGACAAACGGCGATAAAAAGGCAGAGCTTACAAAGAACGAGCTTCGCATACTCCGCACTCTTATGGAAAACGCAGGCAGGATAATTTCCCGTGATACGCTTATGCAGAGATTATGGGAAACAGATTGCTTTATTGACGAGAACACCCTTACGGTAAATGTCAGCAGGCTTCGCAAAAAGCTCGAAAACATAGGACTTGAAAACTACATCGCAACCAAGGTCGGAATGGGGTATATGATAGTATGAAATTCTTTCTTGACTTTATCAGGAGCCGCATAATAACGCTTGTCTGCATTATTATTGCGGCTGTAATTTTCACTGTGGTGCTGTCGCTTTATAACCTCCCCTCAGAGCCTGTGCTGTATGCGCTTTTGCTGTCGCTTGCCGCTGTTACGGCTATCGGTGCGGTAACTTTTATAAAGGCGTACAAAAAGCACAATATCCTCACCCGTCTTGCAAACGAGATAACCGTGAGTGCCGACAATCTTCCGAAAGCGGTATCGGCAGATGACAAGGATTACGGCAGGCTGATACGGACACTCAGCGATTACTGCATTTCCCTTAAGGAAAAATCCGCAAACAGCCTGCAGGCGACAAACGAATATTACACTATGTGGGTTCATCAGATAAAAACGCCTATCTCCGCAATGCGACTTATGCTCCAGTCAGAAGACAGCGAAAGCAACCGCAGGCTGTCCGACGAGCTTATGAAGATTGAGCAGTATGTCGATATGGCGCTGTGCTATGTCTGGCTTGAAAGCTCCGGCAACGACCTTGTGATAAAGCATTACAGCCTTGACGATATAGTAAAAAAATCGGTTCGTAAATTCTCCACACAGTTTATCGGGAAGAAGCTGAGCCTTGATTACAAGGAGCTTGATACCGATGTTCTCACCGATGAAAAATGGCTGTCCTTCATTATTGAACAGCTGCTCTCAAATGCGATAAAATACACCGCTAAAGGCTCGGTATCAATTTATATGAAGCCCGACACCGACAGAAAGATTCTCTGCATTGCCGACACGGGAATTGGCATAGACCCTGCCGACCTGCCGAGAATTTTCGACAACGGCTACACAGGACTTAACGGCAGATATGATATGAAGGCAAGCGGTATAGGACTGTATCTTTGCCGCTGTATTGCCGATATGCTCGGCATTACTCTTACCGCCGTGTCCGAGCTTGGAAAAGGCTCTGTCTTTATGCTTGACCTTACAGAAAGCAAAATAAGGCACGAGTAATCGCAATATTACAAAAATGTAAGACGGACGCTCTTATCGTAAGACGGATAAATGGCACACTTCCGTTATTTCAGCTATAATATTGTCATAGCTTAAAGGAGGTACAATATGAATTTACTTGAAGTAACGGGACTTAAAAAGGTCTACACACAGCGGCTCGGCGCAAAGCCGAATGTCGCACTGCGAAACGTCAGCTTCTCTGCCGCAAAGGGCGAATATATCGCTATTATGGGCGAAAGCGGCTCAGGCAAGACTACCCTGCTCAACATCCTTGCAACGCTTGACAAGGCGACCGCAGGTGTTGTAATGCTCTCGGGAGTTGACATAACAAAGATAAAGGACAGCGACTCTGCGCTTTTCAGACGTGAGCATCTCGGATTTGTGTTTCAGGACTTCAACCTGCTCGATACATTCTCCGTGCGTGACAATATTTTTCTGTCGCTCGTGCTTATGGGCAAAAGCTACGATGAGATGAACTCAAGGCTTCTCCCTCTTGCCGCAAAGCTCGGCATAAGCGACCTGCTCGACAGATACCCTTATGAAATATCAGGCGGTCAGAAGCAACGTACCGCTGTCGCCCGTGCGCTTATAACAAACCCCGATATTCTGCTTGCGGACGAGCCTACAGGCGCACTCGATTCAAAAGCGTCGGAGGAGCTTCTCAACCTGTTCGGTGAAATAAACCGTGACGGTCAGACTATCCTTATGGTAACACATTCGGTAAAGGCGGCAAGCAGTGCCTCACGGGTGCTCTTCATAAAGGACGGCGAGGTTTACCACCAGATATATAAAGGCATTTCCGCAACGGAAGAATTCTATGCAAAGATAAACGATACGCTGACGGTGCTTGTGGCAGGCGGTGACCGCAGATGAAAACACTGTTCTACCCGAAGCTCGCCGTGAACGGCATGAAGAAAAACAAACGGCTTTATCTGCCGTATATCCTAACCTTAGTTGCAATGGTGATGATGATGTACATCACGGCATACCTTGCAAGGAGCGAAAACATCGCAAACACAAACAGAGGCGTTTACGCACAGTGGTGTCTTTGGCTAGGAATAATCGTAATCGGCATTTTCTCCTTGATTTTTCTTTTCTACAGCTACTTTGTGCTTATCAAAAACCGTGGCAAAGAGTTCGGCTTATACAATATTCTCGGAATGAACAAACGTAACATTGCACGCATACTCCTTTGCGAAAGCCTTTTCACGCTTATCATATCGCTTTTTTGCGGACTTGCCGCAGGGATACTCCTGTCACGCCTCGCTGAGCTGTGTATGTTCAGACTTCTCGGCATTGACCCTGTCGGCAATCTGTCTGTCGATGCAGGCGCAATAGCCATTACCGCCGCAGTATTCACAGCCATTACGATAATTCTTCTGCTGAGCGCCTTTGTCCGCATAGGCAGACTAAGCGCAATCAATCTGCTTCAAAGCGAAAAGCAGGGCGAAAAACCGCCACAGGCAAATTTCGTATTCGCCTTAGTCGGCTTGATACTGCTTGCTATCGCTTATTATATTGCCGTCACGACACAAGCGGGCATTGAAATTGTCGGAAATTTCTTCCTTGCGGTGCTTCTTGTAATAATCGGCACTTATATGCTGTTTGTCAGCGGCTCTGTCGCACTTTGCCGACTTCTTATGAAAAACAAAAGATATTACTACAAAGCGAATCACTTTGTATCCGTTTCCGGAATGACATACCGTATGAAAAGAAACGGCGCAGGACTGGCTTCTGTCTGCATACTGTCAACTATGGTGCTTGTAATGCTTTCGTCCACGATAAGTCTTTTTTCGGGGATACAGACAAGCACGTTTATCCGCAGCCGTGACATCTCGGTAACGCTCGCTTACAACAGCTTTGAAGATAAGACGATACGCAATATTTCCGACTTGTGTGGCACAGCGCTTGACACGGCGAAAAGCAATGATCATAACCCCGTAAACACTCTTTCGTATGATTATCTTGAAGTCGGCGGTTATTTTTCAGATAATACCGTCCACTTAGCCCCTGCGACAGATTCCGCAGATGTAAGCCAATCTGAAATAAAGGATTTTTTCTTCATCACGCTTGAAGACTATAACAAAACGAGCGGCAGGAACGAAACGCTCTCCGAGGGCGAAATACTGACGGCAAGCTCCGACAGCACCGACGGCGAAATAATATTAGACGGCAAGAAATACAAGTCAAGGGCTGTTCCTATGCCGAAAAATATTTCCTACGGTGAAACGGTTTACAGTGCATTTTTCGTTATTCTCCCCGATAATAACACCCTTTACGATATATTCCTGCTGAACCGTAAGGCTTACGGCGAAAACGCATCGTGGTTAAAGCATTATTTCGGCTTTGACATTGACGGAAGCAACGCCGACAAGCAAGCCCTGTGCGACAGCCTCACGGACATTCTGGCAAAAAGCTCACGGAATATGGAGAATATCTTCCCCTTTGCCGAAAGCAGAACCGAAAACCTTGATGTGATGATAGCGACCTACGGCGGACTTCTCTTTCTCGGAATATTCTTAGGACTTGTCTTTGTCTTTGCCACCGTGCTTATAATCTACTATAAGCAGGTTTCGGAGGGCTACGAGGACAGAGAACGCTTTGCAACGATGAGAAGCGTCGGAATGACGGAAAAGGAAATAAAGAAAAGCATAAACTCGCAGGTGCTGACCGTGTTCTTCGCTCCTCTTATCTTTGCAGGGATACACCTTGCATTTGCTTTTCCGATAATACTTAAAGCAGTTAAAATGTTCGGCTTTGCCGACAGCACACTTCTTCTTATCGCAAACGCGATATGCTTTGCCGTATTTGCCCTGTTCTACATTTTTGCCTATAAAATAACCTCGGGAATTTACCTGAAGATTATAGGAAGAAAATAACCCATTTAAAACTAATGCCCGTCCTCAACGGACGGGCATTCAGACTATCGACAAACTGATTATTAATGAAGCCACACAGTGAAATATATCACCAACACCACCTGAAACACTTTCCTTACCGACAAGGCATCAATATTTTCGTGAGTGTATCGGTGCAACTGCTCTGACATTGACTCTTCAAAAAACGCCACTAACCTAAGATATATGTACTAACCTGCGGACGTGTAGCGTTAAGCGTCCCTGGATTGATAGGATGTACAATGTTCAGGTGGTTATTCGAGTTCCACTAACACCCCGACGGGGTGTGGGTATGGGTAAGGAAAGAGGGAGCAAGAGGGAGAAAACCTAAGGGACAGGGAGAGGGGCTGTCAAGTCCAGCGGAGCTTTAGCGGAGTGCACGAGCCTTGCGTGAGCGAGGCTCAGACTTGTACCTGATCCCTTTGGTTGTCTCCCTCTTTCATATTGACAGGTGCATTCACTCGAATAGCGAACCCGAGAAGTGCTGTCCGACAAATAGCACTATCGGTAGCTTGCTATCGTGGTCTAAGCTGAATGATATAATCGAAGCACATTAAACAAAAAACATTTTCTCACCCCAACGTACAATCAAGCACCATCATAACAACAAACCCTGCCGCCGCACCTATCGTTCCTATGTTGCTATGCTCTCCGCCCTGTGCCTCGGGTATAAGTTCTTCTATCACAACATACATCATAGCCCCTGCCGCAAACGACAGCATATACGGCAAAAGCGGAGCGATGAAAGAAGCGAGCAGTATCATCACCACCGCACCAATCGGCTCGACAACGCCCGACAGCACTCCCATCACAAACGCTTTTCTCTTTTTCATTCCCTCGCTTTTAAGCGGCATTGAAACCACCGCTCCTTCGGGGAAGTTCTGTATTGCGATACCCAGTGCCAGCGCAAATGTGCTTGCAAGAGTAACACTGTCGCCGCCCGTACCGGTTGACCCGGCTACAGCCGCACCGACAGCCATTCCCTCCGGCACGTTATGGATGGTCACCGCAAGCAGCATCATAGTAGTTTTCGAAAGCCCCGAACGCATGCCCTCAGGCTTATCGCTGTCAAGATGCAGATGCGGCACAAAGCTGTCTATCCCAAGCAGGAACAGTATCCCCGCCGCAAAGCCGACCACAGCAGGCACCCAGTTCATTTTCCCGTAGCCCTGTTCGGACAGTTCCATTGACGGTATCAGAAGCGACCATACCGAAGCCGCTATCATTACTCCCGATGCAAACCCAAGCAGCAGCTTCTCCGTCTGGGCCCTCACCTTGTCACGCATAAGGAATACCATAAGCGAGCCGAGCGTTGTTCCCATAAGCGGTATCATCAGTATCAGAAATATCTCCAATTGCGTCACCTCAATATAAGTTAGTTTAGACTTACCTCTTATATTTTACCACAAACAAAAGAAAAAGCCAAGCGTTACACCTGACTTTTTCCATAATATTTACTTTTTACGTTTCTCACAGCGTGCAGAGGCTGCTTCCTTTACTGATTCTTTGTTCTGATTTTTATCAGTTCAGCTATTGTGTAAGTTTCCTCCGTTACAACAGGACCTTCTATAGAAAACATTTTCCTTTTTTTGCTATCATTAATTCACAAAAAAATCTCCGCAGCCCAAAGCCACGGAGATAAAACCGTCATATGTAACGCCGTATTACTTGATTACTTCGACCATCATGCCGGGAGCGGCCATTACAGCGTTTGATTCGTCTGTATCAATGTGCATAGCGTCTGCAAAATTCTCGCTTACTCTGATAACAACATCGCCGAGAATTGCCTTTCTTCCGTCAGAATCAACCTTTACGCTTACAACGTCCTTGTTCTTCACGCCCCACTTTTCAGCGGTTTCGGGAACAAGGTGGATGTGACGCTTTGCAACGATAACGCCCTCGCTGATTTCGATCTCGCCCTCAGGACCTGTTATCTTGCAGCCGGGTGTGCCTGCAATATCGCCCGATTCTCTTACGAATATAGGACATCCGATAGAACGTGCGTCCGTAGCCGAAAGTTCAACCTGTGTAGCAGGACGAACAGGTCCTAAAATAGATACGTTTGCAAGCGATCTCTTGGGGCCTGTTATAGTAACTCTTTCCTCGCAGGCGAACTGACCGGGCTGAGAAAGATCCTTCTTCTTTGTAAGCTCGTGACCCTTGCCGAACAGTGTTTCGAGCGCCTCCTGCGTAACGTGGATGTGACGTGCGGAGGTTTCCAGTAATACTTCCATTTTTTCCATAATGTTATCCTTCTTTCATGCCAAAGGCAATTTTTACTGTTAACATTATACACCCGTGAAACGAAAATTTCAAGTGTTTCATATAACGAATATCGGGCGGAACAAAAAAGTTATAACAGCGTCCGCTATCCCCAGAAGAAAGCACCCGATACAGCATACCGCAAACCGCTCAAGATATATCTTATAATAGTGCGGAGCCTCGTCACGCCTGCCTTTAAGCACAGCCAGCACACTGTTTGAGCATAACACGGACAGGCGGCACTGATAACAGCAGATTACCGTTCCTATAAATGCGGACGGAAGAACAAACACCGCAAAAGCCGGTATCCCGTTTGCCCCGTATATATTCACAAGCGCCGCAAACGTCATTCCCACGCCTATACCCTTGAATGCCGGTATAAGCGCACCCACAGGCTGTCCCACTGCGCAAAGCCCTGCTAAAAACGGCACAATGCACCATATAAGCGCCGATATGAACGAAGCGGCGGCATTCCCGAAAAATCCGCCGTGTATCCTTCCTTCGAGAAAGCCCTCCAGCATCTCATCAGGCACGGTCACCGTTGCCTTCCCGTAAAACACCGCCCCGACAACAGCCCCGGCAACCGCCGTTATAAAGAGTATCAGCCCCGCATACTGCCTGTTGCGCCTGCCCTTCACCACTACTTCCGATACGGTTATACCGTCGGCACTCAGCTTCACGTTTTCCTCCGGCGTAAACGCCGTATCCGTATCCTGCCCCTTGCAAACATCGTCCCCGCCTGCCGCAGCGTCAGGCTCGTATACCGCATTTCGTTCCTTTAAAAATTCTTCCCTTGTCATAATTTCGTTCATACTGCACGTCCTTTCCTTTCGGGTACTCTACAGTAAATCTATGAAACGAGAAGAAAATTTATGACCGTTTCGCAATAAAACACAACCGCCATGCCTCAGCACAGCGGTTGATTTCAGATGAAATATATGATATAATAGCGAAGAGGGTTCCTCGGACGACAGGCGGTCAATACATCTCCCAAGATGCGAAAACATCTGAAAGGGGGTGTAGCTGATGTACATAACCTTGAGCGATTTAACACAGATAGGTATTTTCCTTACTGCGTTCACAGTTATGATATTTACTATCAGTTCTTCAAATAAAAAGAAATAACCGCCCACAGCTTCCAACTACGACGGTTATTTCTTAACCAACACGGGAGTGGTCGTCTGTCGTTCCCTCTTTATTTGTATTCTATCACACTTTCAATAAATTGTCAAGGTGCATTCCGATAGCCAAACAACCGCCATGCCTCAGCACAGCGGTTGTTTCCTGTTATCCGTTAAATTTCATATCAATATCCTAAATCCGGCAGACCGCTGAGATAATATCTCGGGTTCAGTCTTTCCGAACCGTATCTTACTTCGAAGTGGCAGTGACAGCCGTATGCAAGTCCGGTTTCGCCTACTGCGGCTATGCACTCGCCCTGGTTTACCTCCTGACCTGCACTGACGAATATCTCACTGTTGTGGGCATATACCGTTGTGTATCCGTCGGGATGAAGTATCATCACGGCATTACCGAGTCCGCCGTTGTCCCAGCCTGCAAATATTACAGTACCGCTTGCTCCGGCATATACATCCGTACCGTAGGGTGCGCCTATATCAACGCCTCTGTGTCCGGCATAACCGCCGTCCCACCAGCCCCACTCCCAGAATGTGCCGCCGTCAACAGGCCATATATACTTCTTGCCCGTATCGGCAGAAGCGTTTGAATAATGTGATGACTGCGGAGGCAGTGTACCCTGAAGGATAATCTCCGTTACAGGCTCTTTCACTCTTTCGGTTTTCTTTATGGTACGCTTGACTTCTTCGCCGTTTACATAATACACCTTTGCCGTGATTTTGTTCGTTCCGGTCTCGCCCTCCTGGTAAACCGTTTCAACACCCTCATAGCGTGTATCGTCGTCCTCATATTTCGTTTCATACGGAACTTCAACGTTGTATGTTTCCGTTCTTGAAATACTTACCGACAGGAAAGGCACCTCCTGCGTTTTAAGGAGCTTTTCGCCGGCTCTCAGCACATAGTCCTCATCCATAATGCCGGGATTCAATGCCTCAAGCTCCTCCATGCTTATTCCGAGCTTTGAGCATATTCCCGAATGGCTGTCGCCGTCAACCACAGTGTAATAGGACGCTTCTTCCTTTTTGGAATTTATCAGCTTGATGATTTCATCACTCGACACAATACTGTCCGACAGATAAAGACCGGGAACATACTCTATATCCTTCTCAAAGGCAACGTCCTCGTCCTTTGCGTTTGTGCGGTAGCCGTCAAGTATCTTCTCAAGCTCAGCCTCAACCGCTGTATTGTCAACAAGTGCGCCATAGAACTTTCCGCCTATGTACATTCCGTATGCATACTCGATAGGAGTATCGCTCAGCTCAAGCAGCTTGTTTGCAAGCTGATATTTCGTCAGATATTCCTGGTCGCCGAGCATTTCGAGCGAATATTCCGGCTCCATGCTTATCTTCTTCTCGTTGCCGATATATGTGATACGCTCCTGCATTATACGCTCTGCGTCATTGAACACCTGCTCGCTTTCGACATATCCTACAAACTTTCCGTCAACTGTCAGCTTTATCGCATAGTCTGTACCCGTCGCATATCCGACAACACTCATAAGAAATACTATTGCGATGATCGGTGCGGCATAGTTGAACAGCGTTACCGCAAGACCCTGCTTGCCGAATACTGCGTCCTTCGCTATACTTCCGTACAGCTTTGCCGCCTTCTTGTTGTCGCCCTGCTCCTTTGCGGTCCTTATCTGCCTGTTTGTACGCTGAAGCACACGCTTTGACTTTAACAAAGGTGCAAAGAAGAAGCTGCCTATTTCGCAGAACGTCCTCTTTACTGCGTCCCTGAACAGCGCCGTATGCTTCCATATAAACACGGCGGCATAAGCCACATATACAGCAGGCTTTGAAAATACATCGGCTATGATATGGCAGAAATACTGCCCTGCCATAACCAGAAAATCAAAGATTCTGTCGGCAACAGCCGATATACCGTGTTTGCCTTTGTCTTTTTCTTCGTTGTTTTCTTCATTCCGATTCTCCGACGTATCGGCAACCGCAGGCTTTACATCAGCCTCCTGCGCTTCCTTTTCACTGTCGCTGTCAGGAAGTATAGTTTCCTCAATATCGTCACGATAATCGGGTATCATCAGTTTTCCCATTATCAATCCTTTTCCGTATAAACCAAATCAAACGGGCATGCGCCCCAAACAATCAATATATTTATATAATAACCCGCCGTTGTGAACGACAGGTGATAAATCAACGCTTTTTCCGTTAAAAGCAGGAACGGGCATAACGCCCGCTCCACACCTTTAAGGTTGCTTTTCCTTCCGTCATGAAAGACAGCAAATCTTTTCCGTCACCGCCATTATAACATAAAAGATTACAAACCCGCAACAATTTGTAACCATTTTGTTACCATTTTGTAACCTTTTCGCCCTTTTGCACAAAAATACATCTACTTTCGCTTTTGTAATAGTGTATTTTTAACAGACTTATTTTATTGTGATTTTACATAAACGCCACACGTTAATTTGTGCAATCCTTACAAATATTTTCCGGCAATTTCAGTATCTGTTGACACGCTCAACGCATTTGTGCTAAAATATAGATGTGAAATTGTGCTTACCGTTAAGTTAAGGCAAAAGGCAGGTGATACCCATGAACATGAACGAAGAAAACAAAACCGAAAACCCGGAAAGCGGGATTCAGACATACAGCAGGAAAAAGAAGTCACACGGCAATTTTCTTAAAATCGGCTGTGCGTCATGCGGTTTTGTCGCCGTAGTCGCTCTTTGCGTTCTGTCAAGCCGTTACTCATGGTTCGGAGTCAAAGCCGATGACGAGGGTATCAGCTACAGCAACGGTTTAGCATCATCATATTCCACTACTGCACCTGTCGAGGAACAAAAGGTTCCCACCAAAGCCAACAAGCATAACGAGACACAGGAAACCACCGCTGCAACATCGGCAGCAACATCGGTAACTACATCGGCAGCCACAACAGCAAAGACCACACAGACCACAGCGGCCACAACCAAGGCAACAACTCCTGCGGCAACCGCCGCACCAAAGCCCGCATGGACAGAAAAGAAGTGCAGCGGCACAATGTACATAAACATTTCAAGCTGTTGTGCAAGAAAAGAGGGCTTACAAGGCGCTGAGGTCGTTTCCTATAAATATTACGGAGATACGGTAAATATCGCCGCACTGACAGACACCGGCTACTATAAGCTCGATGACGGCACATATGTCCACAGCGACTATCTTTCCGAAAGCAAGCCTGTCGCAACTACCGTTCCCAAAGCGGCAAAACCCGCCGTGCAGGACAACACAACACCCACATCGGCTATAACCGACAGCCCCGTAAACTGCACTGCAGAGGAGGCAGAGGTTTTCCGTATCGTAAATGAGATCCGTGTTTCCTACGGCCTTAAGCCTTATAAATGGGATACAAACGCATACAAGGCGGCAAAGGCACGTTGCACTGAAATTGAACAGCAGTTCAGCCATCTGCGGCCGGACGGTTCAAACTTCAAGACCATATACGGCTACAGTGATGATGAGTTATGGTATAAGTTCTGCTCCGTCGGAGAAAATCTCGGCTCGGGCCAGCCCACCGCACAGAGAGTAGTCGACAGCTGGATGGCTTCTACCAAGGGTCACCGTGAAAATATACTCAATCCCGATTTTGAAAATCTCGCCGTAGCATTCGGCACATATAACGATGCTTATAAGTATTACTGGGTACAGGAATTCACGACCTACAGATAAGCATAATAGCACTTTTTAAAAGCACAAACGCACAGGCTGTTGATAAACTGATTATTATCAATGCTCACGCAGTGAAATATATCTCGCCAACACCGCAGAAAACATTTTCAGTACCCACAGGAAATTAATAATTTCGTGAGTGTATCAGTGCAACTGCACTGACATTAACCTTTCAAAAAACGCTACTAACCTAAGATATATGTACTAACCTGCGGACGTGTAGCGTTAAGCGTCCCTGCATTAACAGGTCATACAATGTTCAGGTGGTTATTCGAGTTTAGCCAACACCCCGACGGGGTGGGGGTGTGAGTAAGGAAAGAGGGAGCCACGAGGGAGAGAACCTAAGAG